>Ga0207646_10001305_pt1 | contig 30967 bp, 28 predicted proteins | sample KBSK5502metaG_FD_184343 | JGI IMG/M metagenome (GOLD analysis project Ga0207646, IMG submission 184343) | Corn, switchgrass and miscanthus rhizosphere microbial communities from Kellogg Biological Station, Michigan, USA - KBS K5-50-2 metaG... | ecosystem: Host-associated > Plants > Roots >... | reverse complement strand
GTGCTCGACGGTCAGCACCGACTGCTCGCGCTGCACTCGCTGAGCCAGACGGGCGACGCGCTGGGGATCGAGGTGCCCGCGGTGCTCTTCGACTCGCTCGACGCGCGCCAGATCGTCGAGCTGTTCGTCACGATCAACGCGAAGCACACGCGGCTCAATCCTTCGCACATCATCAGCCTGGCCGGACGCAAGCTTTATCCGGATCCGAACCAGGCGCTCGCCCACGACGTCATTCGCTCGCTCAACGAGGACGACACCTCGCCGCTGCACGGCGAGATCAAGATGCTCGGCACCGGCCGCGGCCGCGTGAGCCAGGCGCCGCTGGCCGAAGAGATCGTGGACCTGCTGGAGACGGTGGAGAAGCTGGGCGGCGGAGCGCGGATTCAGGAGCTGCGTCAGCACGCCAAGCGCTTCTTTCTGAACTACATGAAGGCGCTGTCCACGACCTTTCCCTCCGCCTGGGCCGGACGCAAGTACTCCATCAAGACGGGCGCCGCGCTGCGCGCGTTCATCCGCACCGCGCCCGACGTGATGGCGCGCGCTAAGGAGCTCAAGCGCGAGCCGTTCGATCTCAACGGCATCCGTGAGGCCATCAAGCCGTGGGGCGAGCGGTTGCGCGATCGGCGCTTCGAGACCGAGGGCGAGTGGAAGCTGAAGCTCGCGGGCGGCACGCGCGGCACCGTCGAGGTGCTCACGCGCGAGCTGCGGGACGCGCTGCGCTAGCGAGCGCGCTGCCGTTCAGCCCTTGACGCAGACGACCTGCCGCAAGGTGTGCAGCACCTCGACGAGGTCGCGCTGCGCCTCCATGACTGCATCGATCGGCTTGTAGGCGCCGGGCGTCTCGTCGATCACCTCGGCGTCCTTGCGGCACTCGACGCCCGCGGTGGCGCGCTCGTGATCGGCGACGCTGAAGCGCCGCTTGGCCTCCGTGCGCGACATCGCACGCCCGGCGCCGTGACTGCAGCTGTGGAACGATTCCGGGTTGCCGCGGCCGCGCACGATGTAGGAGCGCGTCCCCATCGAGCCCGGAATGATGCCCAGGTCGCCCTCGCGCGCGCGGACGGCGCCCTTGCGCGTCACGAAGACGTCCTTGCCATAGTGCTCCTCCCGCGCCACGTAATTGTGGTGACAGTTCACGACCTCGGCCTCGGCCGTGAACGGCGGGATCCCGTGCACGCCGCCCACGGCCGCGATGATGGCGTCCATCATGAGCCGACGGTTGGTCAGCGCAAACGTCTGCGCCCAGTGCACGGCCTCCACGTACTCGTCGAAGTGCTCGGTACCCTCCGGGAAGTACGCGAGATCGCGGTCAGGCAGGTTCACGGACAGCCGCTGCATGTCCTGGCGCGCGCGCTCGATGAAGTACGTGCCGATGCGGTTGCCGACGCCGCGCGAGCCGCTGTGCAGCATGAACCACACGCGATCCGACTCGTCGAGGCACACCTCGATGAAGTGATTGCCCGTCCCGAGCGTACCGAGATGCGTCAGGTGGTTCGAGTTCTTGATGGACGGATTCCTGGCCACGATGGCGTCGAAGCCCGGCTTGAGCCGCGCCCACGCCTCCGCCACGCGCGCCGGCGGGTTACCCCATGACCCCTTGTCGCGTCCACGCGGCGTCCGCCCGTGCGGCACCGCCGTCTCGATCGCAGCACGCACACTCGCGAGCGAGTCCGGCAGATCGCCGGCCGCCAGCGTCGTGCGCACGGCCATCATCCCGCAGCCGATATCCACACCGACCGCGGCGGGCACGATGGCGCCGACGGTTGGGATCACGCTTCCCACGGTGGCGCCGATGCCCCAGTGCACGTCCGGCATGGCCGCCACCCAGCGGTGGATGAACGGCAGCCGCGCCACATTCATGAGCTGCTTGACCGCGGCATCCTCCAGCGGGACGCCGCGAGTCCACGCCTTGATCGGGACGCCGCCCTCGGCGTGCAGCACCTCGTAGTGACGCTCGCTCACGGCCAGGGCGGCGCAAGCTGCGCCGAGATCACTCGCTCCAGGTGAAGTTGACTTCGAGGATCTCGAAGGTCTTCTTGCCGGCGGGCAGCTGCGCCGTGACGCTATCGCCCACGCGCTTGCCGATCAGCGTGCGCGCCAGCGGCGAGAGGATCGAGATGCGACCCTTCGGGGGATCGGACTCGTCGGAGCCGACGATCCAGTAGCGGATCTCCTTGCCCGACTCGTCCGAGAGCCGCACGGTGGACGCGAACGTCACGCGATCGCCGCCGTTCGGGGGATCGATCACCTCGGCGCCGTTCACCTTGCCCTCGAGGTCGTTGATGCGGCCCTCGATGAACGACTGCTTCTCGCGCGCGGCGTGGTACTCGGCGTTCTCGGACAGGTCACCGTGGGCACGAGCCTCCGCGATGGCCTTGATGATGGTCGGACGCTCGACGCGCTTGAGACGGTCCAACTCGTCCCGCAGCCGCTCGAATCCCGTGCGCGTCATCGGCGTACGCTGCATCGACATGCAGTCACCTTAGCATGGTGTCAGGAGCGCCTCGGCGGGGTCAGCATCTCGATCTTGGCTCCGCTGCGCGCCTGGTTCACCCACGCCTCCCAGGCCTGGCTCTGCTTTTGCGCCAGCACCTCGCGCGAGAGCTTGTCGCGCTCCGTCGCGAGGTCAGCCATGTTCGGCGCGACACGCTCGAGGACTTTCAGCACGTAGTAGCCCTGCGGCGATTTCACCGGCGCGGTGACGGCGCCGACCGGAGACTGCAGCGCGGCGAGCTGCACGTCGCCCGGCAGCCGCTCCGCCGGCTTGCTGCGCGAGAAGCGCGCCGTCTCGCCCGTCTGTGCGCCGGCGGCCTTCGCCGCGGCGGCGAGATCCTGGCTGCGCGCCTCGCCGCTCAGCTTGGTGGCGCGCTCGAGAGCCACCGCCTCTGCCTTCTGCCGCTTGAGCGCCGCCGCGACCTTGTCGCGGATCTCGGCGAGCGGCGGCACCCCGGCGGGAATGGCCTCCGTCGATTTGAGCACGACCCAGCCCGCCGGCGTCTTGACCGGCGATGACACGCCACCGGCCGCGAGCGCGAACGCCGCCTCTTCGAGCGGATCGCTGCCGCCCAGCATCGGGACGCGCTCCATCTTGGACATCGTCGTCTCGATCGGGCTCAGGCCGAGCCGCTTGGCCTCGGCCATGAACTCCTTCGCCGCTTGCAGCGTCGGCTTGACCTCCTCGGCCTTCGCGCGCGCGGCGCGATCGGCCGCCTCCGCGGCGAGCACATCACGGATCTGTGGCGCCACGTCCTTCAGGGGTTTCTTCGAGGCGGCTCGCACCTCGAGGACCTTGATGGCGTGGAATCCGAAGGGCGTGCGGACAGGCTCGGCCGAGATCTCACCGCGAGCGAGCGTGAAGGCAGCCGTCTCGAACGCCGGCACCATCTCGCCCTTTGACACCCAGCCGAGGTCGCCGCCTTTGGACTTGCTGCCCGGGTCCTCGGAAATCTCGGTGGCGAGCCTGGCAAAGTCCTCGCCCGCCTTCGCGCGGCGAATCACCTCGGCAACTTTCGCGCGCGACTTGTCCTCCGCCTCGCTGCCGCCCGTTTGGGGCACCGTCACCAGCACGTGGGCCACATGCACCTGCTGAGGTGTCTCGAACTCCTTGGCGTGCTCCGTGTAGTACTTCTCCACGTCGGCGTCAGGTACCTGGGGCCGAAAATCTTTCGGCGCCAGGGTCACGTACTGCACGCGCCGACGCTCGGGCAGCTGGAACTCCGCGGGATGCGCCTTGAGGTATGCCTCGACCTCATCGGCGGAGGCCGTCGCCGTGGCGGCCAGCGGCGTCGTCTCCACCAGCGCCCACGTCGCGCGCACCTCCTCGCGGCGCAGCGTGAACGCGCGCTCGAGCTCGGGGTCCGAGACCTTGATTCCGCCCTTGACGGTCGTCTCGACCTTCATGCGAGTCAGCTCGCGCCGCACGTCGTTCTCGAAGGCGGAGGCGCTCACGCCGCGGCGGCGCAGAAACTCCTGGTACCGTGGCAGCGAGAAGCGCCCGTTCTCGGAGAACGCCGGAACGGCCTGAATCTGCGCGCTCAGCTCCTCATCGCTCACCTCCAGGCCTTCGGCGCGGGCGCGCTGCACGACCACCGCCTCCTGCACCAGATCGTTCACCGCCTGTTGCGGCAGGCCGAGCTGCTCGGCCAGCGTCGGTGAAAACCGGTCGCGGTACACGCGCGAGTAGGCGTCGAGATACGCCTGATAGCGGCGCTGGTAGCGCTCGATGGGAATGGACTCGCCGTTGACGGTGGCCACGGCATCGCCGCGGTTGCGCGCGCCGCCGGACATCGAGCCCACGTACACCGACGTGAGCACGAAGGCGGCGATCACGACGAGCAGCCCCACTCGAAGGACTTTGCTGTAGCGACGCATGATGGTGATCATCGGAACTCCTCGACGCGCGGCGAACTACTCGTCGCGGTCAGCTGCGGCGAGCCGCGGCGCGGGCGCGCCCTCCTCGGGTACCACGCGGCGCGCGACCGTGATGAATCCCGTGTGAGCCACCATCCGGTGGAAGGGCCGCACGGACGTGCCCTCGATGTTCCACGGGCGATAGAGCGTTTCGAACGTCTCGACGAGCGCCCACTCGCGCTCACGATTCAGCGCCTCGGCCGTCTGGTGCGACTGGATGATGGTCGGGACGTAGGACAGAAAGATGCCGCCGGGGCGGAGCACACGGGCCACCGCCTGCGTGAGCCGCCACGGCTCCGGCAGGTCCAGCACCACGCGGTCCACGGGCTCCTCGTCGCCAACACCGTCCTCGACCGGCCCCAGGCGCATGGTGAGGTTCGTCACCTCGCCGCAGCGCATGTGGATGTTGGCCAGCGCGCGGCGCGCGAACTCCTCGCGCTGCTCGAAGGTGATCACGCGGCCCTCGGGTCCGACCACGCGCAGCAGGGCGAGCGTGAGCGCTCCCGAACCCGTGCCCGCCTCGAGCACGCGGCAGCCGGGGTACACATCGGCCCAGAACAGGATCATGGCGAGATCCTTGGGATAGATGACCTGGGCACCGCGCGGCATGTCGAGCACGAACTCCGCGAGCGTCGGGCGCACGGCGAGATAACGCAACCCCATCGAGGAGCGCACCCACGAGCCGTCGGGCTGGCCGATGATGGCGTCGTGCGAGATCCAGCCGCGATCGGAGTGAAAGGTCTCCGACTTCCTCAGAAAGAGGAGGTGGCGCTTGCCGCGCTGGTCGATGAGCAGCACCTGCTCACCGTCCTGGAGGGGAGGCGCGTCCTTCACCGGTCCTTGGGCGCGGGCAAGAATCGCGCGACGACAAACCCAGCCAGGGGCGTCAGTGCGCTGATCGCCAGCGCGATGGGCAATCCGTGGCGGTCCGCGACGAGGCCGAGGATCGCGACGCCAAGACCGCCGGTGCCGATCGCAAAGCCGACGATGAGACCGGAGGCCATGCCCGTGTGCCGCGGGAGATAGGCCTGGGCGAGGACGACGGACACGGAGAAGCTGGCGGTCAGCACGCCCCCGAAGATCCCGAGCATCACGAAGGCCAGCACGCCGCGAGTCGCGAGGAACAGGAGCCCGAACGGCACCGCGGCCAGCAACACCCACTTCATGAACACGCGCGGCCCCCAGCGATCCGCGAGAGGACCGGCGAGCACGGTGCCGAGCGCGCCGGAGCCGAGAAACACGAACAGGAGCGGGCCGACGATGCGCGGATCAGCCTGCAGATAGTTCACGTAATAGAGCGGCACGAATGTCGTGAAGCCGAGCGTCGCCCACGCACGGATCATCACCACGCCGATCAGCAGCGCCATCGCGCCCGGCATGTTCTCGCCCGCGCGCGCGCGCGTCGTCGCGGGCGCGCCGGTGGTGACGGCGCCGAACGACGGCATCGCGGCGAGCATGACGGCGGCCACGAGCAGCGGCGGCAGCGCCAGGCCCAGCGTGCCAGGGATCGACCACATCGTCACGAGCAACGTGACGAAGAGCGGACCCAGTGCGATGCCGACGTTGCCGCCGAGCGAGAAATACGACAGCGCCGTCGCCTTGCGGTCGCCGGCGACGCCGGTCGCCGTGCGATAGCCTTCCGGATGCCACGCGGCGACGCCGAGGCCCATCAGTACCACGAGCAGCAGGATGCTCGTGTAGTCGGACGCAACGCCGGTGAGCGCCATCCCGGCGCCGGCGACGACGATGGACGTCGGCAGGATCCAACGCCGTACGGTCTGGTCGGCGAGATAGCCGAAGAGCGGCTGGATGATCGACGACGTGAGGTTCGCGGCGAGGACGATCGTTCCCGTCTCCGCGTAGCTGAGCCCGTGCCGGCTCTGCAGCAGCGGCAACACCGCGGGCAGCGCGCCCTGCGTGAGATCCACCACGAAGTGTCCGAGAGCGAGGAGCCCGATGAGGCCGGCGTGCGGCCGCACGCGCTCGACGGTCGTCGCGAACGGGGACGCGGCCGCCGTCGCGAAGGCCGCCGGCTTCGAATCCGCCATGACCCAGCAATGGTACACTAACGCCGCGACGGAGACATCACGCCCGATGAAAATCCGCGCGCTCGGTCACGTCTCACTTTTCGTTCGCGATCTCGAGGCGACCCGGCGCTTCTATCGCGACCTGCTCGGCCTCACGGAAACCGGCACCGGCAAGGACGGGCGCATCGTGTTCTTTTCCGCGGGCGCGCGTCATCACGATCTCTCGTGCGAGCTCGCGCGTGCCGTGGGCCCGGGACCGCAGCCCAAGGGCGTGCCCGGCCTCTATCACGTCGCGTTCGAGGTCGGTGAGACCGCCGACGACCTCGCGGCCGCGCGGCGCGACGTCGAAGCCCACGGCCTCACGCCGTTCGGCGAGTACGCGAGTGGCTTCTGCGTCCGCGATCCCGACGGTCATGAGGTCGAGCTCTACGTCGAGCCTGCGCGCGGCGCGAGACGGTGAGGCGTTCGCCGGCGCGGTCTTGACAGGCGGACCCAAGTGCCCGCAAATAGCAGCACGTTCCGGGGAGGTGTCTCATGAGCGGTTTCACCCGTCGCGAGCTATTGAAGGCTGCCGGCGTCGCCGGCGCCGCCGCCGCACTGCCGACGGCGCTGGCCAGTTCGGTCGGCGCCCAGACGACCCAGAAGCGTGAGCTCATCGTCGCCCAGGGCGGCGACATCTCGAAATTCGATCCGCATTTCAGCACGTCGTCGAACGACATCCGGATCTCGTTCAACCTGTTCGACAACCTCGTGTCGCGCCATCCCGACGGCAAGCTCTACCCGGCGCTGGCGACCGAATGGAAGCTCACGAATCCGACCACGTGGACGTTCAAGCTTCGCCAGGGCGTGAAGTGGCACAACGGCGATCCGTTCTCGTCGGCGGACGTGAAGTACAGCTTCGAGCGCACGTGGGATCCGAAGGTCAACACGCGCGTGAGCACCGTGTTCACCACGGTGGAGAAGGTCGAAGCGCCCGACGCGAACACCGTCGTGTTCACCACCAAGAAGCCCGATCCGCTGCTCGCCGCCCGCGTGGCCTTCTACGGCGGCCAGATCGTCCCGAAGAAATACGTCGAGGCCGTCGGCGGCGACGCCTTCAACGCCAAGCCCGTCGGCACCGGTCCCGTCCGCTTCGTGTCGTGGACGAAGGACGACCGCCTCGTGCTCGAGGCCAACCCCGATTACTTCGGCGGCAAGCCGGACTTCGACCGCTTCATCATGCGCTCGATCCCGGAGACGGCGCCGCGCATCGCGGCCCTGCTCAAGGGCGAGGTCGACATGATCACGCAGCTGCCCCCCGACCACGCCGAGCGCGTGACGGGCAACGCGACGACGCGCGTGACGGGCGCGCTCTACGCCGGCCTCTACGTGCTGGCCGTGAACAGCAAGGTCCCGCCGCTCGACAATCCGCTCGTCAAGCAGGCGCTGTCGCTCGCCGTGGACCGCGATCTCATCGTCAAGGAGCTGTGGCGCGGCCGCGGGATCGTTCCGAACTCGCAGATCGCCAAGGGCGACAATCACTACGACGCCTCTCTGCCGTCGCTCAAGTACGACCCGTCCCAAGCGCGCGACCGGCTCAAGAAGTCGGGTTACAAGGGCGAGGAGGTCGTCATCGAGACGACGGTCGGCTACACCGCCAACGACAAGCCGATGTCGGAAGCGATCGTGGCCATGTGGCGCGATATCGGCGTCAACGCCAAGGTCGAGGTGGTCGAGTACTCGGTGCGCGCGCAGAAGAACCGCGACAAGACGTTCAAGGGATTGTGGTGGTCGGATCCGACGTCCACGCTGAGCGATCCCGACGGGATGTTCTGGCGATTGCTCGCGCCGGGCGGTCCGCAAGACTACTGGCGCAACGCGCGCTTCGACGAGCTGGGCGAGGCGGCGCGCTTCTCGGTCGACGAGAAATTCCGCGGCCAGGCATATAAGGAGATGACGAAGATCTTCCTCGAGCATCTCCCCTGGATCCTGATCATCCAGCCGTACGAGGACTACGGACTGCAGAAGTTCGTCGACTGGACGCCGAACCCGAACCAGGCGCTGGAGATCCGCCGCTTCGCGTTCAAGTTCCGCCGCGCCTAGGAGCCGGCCGGCCGGGGTCTTCGGCCCCGGCCGGCGCCGTCCATGCGTGCTCTTGCCGCCTTCCTCGCCGCTCGCCTCATTCGCGCGCTCATCGCGGTGTGGCTCGTGTCCACCGTCGTCTTCGTGGTCATGCGGCTCTCCGGCGATCCCGTCCCGCTGCTGCTGCCGCCAGACGCGCCGCGTAGCGAGTACGCACGTGTGGCCAAGGAGCTCGGCACCGACCGACCGCTGCCGGTGCAGTACGCCGTCTTCCTCGGTCACGTGGTGCAGGGCGATTTCGGGCGGTCGATCCACTTTCGCCTGCCGGCCATGCGCGTGGCCCTCGACTACCTGCCGGCCACCCTCGAGCTGGGGCTGACCGCGTTCGCGCTGGCCGTGCTGGTGGCGGTGCCCGTGGGCGTGATCTCCGCCGTCCGGCGCAACACCGCCGTCGACCACGTGGCGATGGCGGTGGCGCTCATCGGTCAGTCGGCGCCGACATTCTTCCTCGGCATCCTGTTCATCCTCCTGCTGTCGCTGAAGGCCGGCCTGCTGCCGACCTCGGGACGGGGCGACTGGACGCACGTCGTCCTGCCGGCGCTCACCCTCGGGGCGTTCTCGATGGCCTCTATCGCGCGCCTCACGCGCTCGGCGCTGCTCGAGGTGCTGCGGCAGGACTACGTGCGCACCGCGCGCGCCAAGGGTCTGCGGGAGTGGCGCGTGGTGGCCAAGCACGCGTTGCGCAACGCGGCGATCCCCGTCCTCACGATCACCGGTCTGCAGCTCGGCACGCTGCTGGGCGCTTCCGTCGTCACCGAGACGGTCTTCGCGTGGCCGGGACTCGGGCGGCTCGCGATTCATTCCATCTACAACCGCGACTATCCGATCGTGCAGTGCGTGGTGTTCCTCTCCGCGCTGGTCTTCATCGTCATCAACTTCGTCATCGAGATCGCGTATGGCTTCCTCGATCCCCGCATCCGTCCCCGCTGAGGCGCTGCCCGTCGACGTCGCGCGCGGGGGGCGCGTGACGCGACGCACGCGCCGCCTCGTGGCGGCCGGCCTCGCGTTCGTCCTGCTGCTGGCCCTGGTCGCGATCGCGGCGCCATGGTTGGCGCCCCACGATCCTGTCCGTCAGTCGCTGCGCGTGCGGCTCGTCGCGCCCACGCTGGCGGCCGCCGACGGGCTGGCGCATCCGCTGGGCACCGACCACCTGGGCCGCGACGTGCTCTCGCGCACGATCTTCGGCGCGCGCGTGTCGCTCGTCGTCGGGTTCGCCGCCGTTCTCGTGGGCAGTGTGGTCGGCGCCGCGCTCGGGATCCTGGCCGGCTACCGCGGAGGCTGGACGGACACCGTGATCATGACCGTCGCCGACGCCCAGCTGGCCTTCCCGTTCGTCCTGCTCGCCATCGGTATCATTGGTGTGCTCGGGCCCAGCTTTCCGACCCTCGTCGTGGTGATCGGACTGTCGGGCTGGGTCGACTACGCGCGGGTGTTGCGCTCCCAGGTCCTCATTCTCAAGGGGCGCGAGTTCGTGGACGCCATCCACGCGCTGGGCGGCGCCGTGCCCCGCATCGTGACGCGTCACATCCTGCCGAACGTGCTGTCCACACTGGTCGTGATCGCGACCCTGCAGCTGGCGCGCGCCATCGTGCTCGAGGCGACCCTCTCCTTCCTCGGCCTCGGCATTCAGCCGCCCACCCCGTCGTGGGGCGGGATGATCCAGGAAGGTCGCGAATACCTCGACTCCGCCTGGTGGATCTCGATTTTTCCGGGCTGCCTGCTGCTGCTCACCTCGCTGGTGGTGAGTCGCAGCGGCGACTGGCTGCGCGACCTGCTGGACCCGACCCTGCGAGCGAGTAGGCTGGGGGATGGGGATGCGGATCCTCGTCGTCGACGATTCGTCACCGCACCGCCGGATGCTCACGGCCATCTTCGGGCATGCCGGGCACGAAGTCCTCACCGCTCCTGACGGCGAAGCCGCGCTCGCGACCCTCCAACGCGAGCGGGTGGATGCCGTCGTTTCCGACGTGCGCATGCCCAAGCTCGACGGCTTTCAACTGTGCCGCGCCCTTCGCCGTGACGCGCGCTGGGAGCGGCTGCCCTTCATTTTCTACAGCAGCGTGTTCATCGGCGGCCCCGCCCGCGACCTCGGCCGCGACGTGGGCGCGACCGCCTATCTCGACGCCAAGGACATCACGCCGCAGCAGATGGCCAAGGAGCTCGAGCGGCTCGTCGACCGTCACGTCCGCGCCGAGTACGACGCGACGCTGGGGCGCCTGCTCGACGACGTGGACTTCGCGCGCCGCTATCACCAGGTGGTGCTCGACTCGCTACAGGGCGCCGGCAAGGAAGACATGCGCGAGCTCGTCGCGGAGAGCAAGCGCGCGCTCGACTCCGTCCTGTCGCGGCTCGACCACGAGCGCCAGACGCTCACCGAGCGCGCCGATCGCAAGGTGGAGGCGGCTCAGCTGGCGTTGCTCAAGCAGCTGGGAGAGTTCCTCGGCGACCGCATCAACAACCCGCTGGCCGTCATCATGGCCAGCGCGCAGCTGCTCGAAATGCGCGCGCCGAGCGACGCCACGAGCGAAGCGGCCGAGCGCATCACCGCCGCCGTGAGCAAGATCAACGCGGTCGTGCGCGAGATCGCCTCGAAAAGCGGCGACGTGTAGCCCGCGGCTACGCGGCGCCGAACGCGTCCAGCCCCGTCACGTCGCGACCCACGATGAGCGTGTGGATGTCGTGGGTACCTTCGTACGTGTTCACCGTCTCGAGGTTCAGCATGTGGCGGATGATCGGGTGCTCGTCCACGATGCCCGCCGCGCCCAGAATGTCGCGGGCCATGCGGGCGCCGTCGAGGGCGACCTGGACGTTGTTCATCTTCGCGAGTGAGATCTGCTGCGGCCGCACCGTGCCCGCATCCTTGAGCCGGCCCAGCTGCAGCACGAGCAGCTGCGCCTTGGTGATCTCGTTCAGCATCCAGACAAGCTTCTGCTGCACGAGCTGGAAAGAGCCGATCGGTTTGCCGAACTGCACGCGCTGCTGTGCGTACTGCAGCGCCCAGTCGTAGCATGCCATGAGGGCGCCGACCGCGCCCCAGGCGATGCCGTAGCGCGCCTGGCTCAGGCAGCCGAGCGGGCCACGCAGCCCTTTGACGTTCGGCAGCACGTTGTCCAGCGGAATGCGGCAGTCCTGAAAGGCCAGCTCGGACGTGATGGAGGCGCGCATCGAGAACTTGCCGTGGATGTCGAGTGTCGAGAAGCCCGGCGTGCCCTTCTCGACGAGGAACCCATGGATCTCGCCATCGTCGGCCTTGGCCCACACCACGGCCACGTCGGCGATGGAGCCGTTGGTGATCCAGAGCTTGGTGCCGTTGAGAATCCACGCGTCGCCCTTGCGAACGGCGCGCGTCTTCATCGCGCCCGGGTCCGAGCCATGATCCGGCTCCGTGAGGCCGAAGCAGCCGATCTTCTCGCCGGTGGCCAGGCGCGGCAGCCACGCGTCCTTCTGCGCGTCGCTGCCGTAGGCGTAGATCGGGAACATGACGAGCCCGCTCTGCACCGAGGCGCACGAGCGCAGCCCCGAGTCGCCACGCTCCAGTTCCTGCATGATGAGGCCGTACGCCACGTTGCTGAGCCCGGCGCAGCCGTAGCCCTTGAGCGTGGCGCCGAAGACGCCGAGCTCGCCGAGCTTCGGGATCAGCGCGACGGGAAACGTGCCAGCGCGATGGTGCTCGGCCACGATCGGCACGAACTCCGCTTCTACCCAGTCGCGCACGGCGTCGCGAATCATCCGCTCGTCCTCGGAGAGGAGCGCCTCGATGCCGTAGTAGTCGACGCCGCGGAACTTCTCCATATGACCCTCGTCAGAGCCGCACGGGATTGTCGTTCGATAATACACTGGCCGTGATGAAGCGAGCAGTGGTCCTCCTGAGCGGCGGCGTGGACTCGACGACGACGCTGGCCGTCGCGCGCGAGCGCGGTTTCGAGACCTATGCACTCACGTTCCGCTACGGCCAGCGCCACGCCGTCGAGGTGGAGGCGGCCCGGCGCGTCGCGCTGGCCCTCGGCGCTGCGCGCCACGAGGTCCTCGCCATCGACCTGCGCGCGTTCGGCGGGTCGGCGCTCACCGCCGACATCGACGTGCCGAAGGATCGCTCCGCGGCACAGATCGGCAAGGGCATTCCGGTGACCTACGTGCCGGCGCGCAACACACGATCTTTCTGTCCTGCCCTCGCGTGGGCGGAGGTGCTCGGCGCTCAGGACATCTTCATCGGCGTCAACGCGCTCGACTATTCGGGGTATCCGGACTGCCGGCCCGAGTACATCGGCGCCTTCGAGCGGATGGCGAACCTCGCGACGAAGGCCGGCGTGGAGGGGGGGCAGAAGCTGAAGATCCACACGCCGCTCATCCACTTGACGAAGGCGGAGATCGTCGCCGAGGGTGTCGCCCTCGGCGTGGATTTCGCCCTGACGCTGTCCTGCTACGATCCGACGCCCGACGGGGCCGCCTGCGGCCGATGCGACGCATGTGTGCTGCGGCGCCGAGGCTTCGAGCACGCGGGCCTCGCGGACCCGACGCGCTACCGGGCCGGCTGATCAGTCGCCCGCGAACTTCTGGCTGTTGCCCATCGCCGGCCACACGTACGCCTGCACATTGGCCAGCGCCTGACGAATGTGGTTGCGGTCATGATGCACCCACTCTTGCAGGAGGTCGCGCACACGCAGGAGCCCGACCTTGGGGTGCTGGCCGGCGCGGTCGAGGTCGGCCGCGGTCAGCGCACGCACCAGCGCCGCGCTGTCCCGCCGCAAACCCGCGAGCTCGTCCAGCAGCGCCGCGATAGGGCGGTTGCAATCGCGCCGGGCGCGCGCGACCTCGGTCTGATCCCACGTCTGCAGCGCGGGCCGCTCGGCGCCGAGAATGATGCGGATCCGTCCGGCGAATCCACGCCGCTCGGCCTCGATGAGATGGCCGACGACCTCCTTGGCGCACCATTCGCCGGCCGCCGGATGCCAGGCGACGACACGCTCGGGCAGCGCGCCGAGCTCGGCTTGCAGCGTGGCCATCGCGGCCTCGAGGCACGCCGCCACTTCGGGAGGCGTCAGGATCGCGGAGGCGGAGTCCATGGTCGCGTCGACAACGATCAGACGTTCGTGACGATCGCCGACGGCTCTTCGTTGAGCGCGCGTTTGAGCGCGGTGGCGAGCTCGGCATCGTGCTCGTGACTCATCGCGAAGATCCGACATTGCGCGACCTTGCCCGGCAGGTACTTGAGCAGCTCCGTCAATGGCTCCTGGGACACGCGCTTGGTGAACGAGTCATAGACGTAGATCTGCCGGTCGCCCATCTGCAGCGGATTGAGTGGGCGTGGGTCCTGCTGCGCCATGTCGATGCGGAAGTCGAAGTCACGCAGCGAGGCGGGCAGAAACGCCTTGACCCGGCGGACGACCTCGTTGGGATCGAGAAAGCTCTGTCCCTTGCGCACCTCGAACTGGTCCAGGATCTCCTCGCCGGCCATGCGCCACTTCAGCTTGCGGTCGAGGATGTGTCGCCACTCGGCGCCCAGCCGCGTCTTGTCCTTGGCCCGCGCGTCGGCGTCCGGCGTATCGTGCCAGCGGCCGACCTCCTCGAGCAGCGTCCACTCGGTGAGGTGCAGATAGGGATGCAGCTCCTGGCGGAGGTCGAACCCGAACGCGATCTGCATCGTCTCGTTGAAGATCTCCTTGAGATGCAGGTCGATGCCGCGCGTCGTCCGGTGGTAGTAGACGTTGGTGTACATGTAGAAGCGCGCGTTCAGGAACATGATGAACGCCTGCAGCCCGCCACGGTCGAGCGTGAGGCCCTTCTCCGAGAAGAAGGAGTAATAGATGATGCGCTCGATGTCGATGGGCCCTACCGCCACCCCGCACATGTACGCGTCGCGCAGGACATAGTCCATGTTGTCGGCGGTGAACACGCCGGAGAGCAGCGGCTTGAGGAACTTGAGCCACTTCGGGTGGTGCGGCAGCGGCTCCGTGTACGACTTGCCCATCAGGTAACAGATCCACTCGGGATCGATCGCCTCGTCCGCGTTGAACGCCCCGCTCGGGCTGCGGCGCAGTGAGCGCAGGACGTCGCCGAGCTCCTCACGGATGATGCGCTGGCCGACCAGCTCGTGGGTCAAACCGTAGTCGATGAGGAAGTTGTCGTCGAAGAAATGGCCGAAGGGGCCGTGCCCGATGTCGTGCAGCAGACCGGCCATGCGGAGCAGCTCTTCGAGCAGCGCGACCGATGGCGCCTCGGCCTCGAAGACGGCACGCAGCGACGGGTAGAGCTGTTGCGCCAGCCGTCCCGACAGATGCATGGCGCCCAGCGAGTGCTGAAAGCGGCTGTGCTCGGCCGCGGGAAAGACCCAGCGCGCCGACTGCAGCTGTGGGATGCGCCGGAGCCGCTGCGCCCACGGCGTATCGATGACGTCCTGCTCGGTTGCCTCGCCCGGAATGCCACCGGGCCGCGTGTAGAGGATGTACTGGTGGATCGGATCCGCGATGAGCCCGCGGCCCTCGTAGGTGTCGGCGGCGCCTTTCATACCTGGGAGAGTACCGCGCTCAGCGTGACGTGGAGCGATAGAGGGCGTAGCGGTCCATCGAGCGCACGGAGATGACCCGCTCCGCGTCGCCGCGGCGCACGGCCACGTCGATGGTGTCGCCGGCGCGGCGGCGCCACAGGCGCTCGTAGAATTCCTCCTGCGTCGCGACTCGCACGCCGTCAACGCCGACGATGCGATCGCCGCGCCGGAATCCCGCCGTCCGCGCCGGCCCGGCCTCGTTGAAGCCGTCGACCACGATGCCGTCCGTGCCGCCGATGGTGAGCAGCCCCAGCCACGGCCGTGGCCGACGGCTCGTGACACGGCCGGCGGCGATCAACTCGTCTTTGACGGGAAGGAATGTCTCGAGCGGGATGGCGAGGTTGACGTGGGGCGCGTCACCGAGTCGCAACGAGACGATCCCGACCAGACGCCCCTGATCGTCCACCAGTGCGCTACCGCCCCACGCCGAGATCGCCGGCGTCACGATGAACGCGCGGTCGAGCATGTATTCCCACGAGGCCGAGAAGCGCCGCACGCCCTCGATCGTGCTCGCCGCATGGACGAGATCGTCGTCCTCGTCGACGCCGACGGTTCCGGTGCGCGCCCCCGTCAGGAGATCGCGGGAATCGCCCAGATTCGCCACCGGCCATGGCCCGTTGCCTTCGAGGCGCACGACCGCGAGACCCGATTCCAGATCCATGCCGGCGATCTCGGCGCGCACCAGGCGCCCGTCGCGCAGCTGCGCCTCGATGCTCTCCGCGTCGACGATGAGATAGGTGACGGTCACCGCGTAGCCGCGGCCGTCGAAGATGACCGCGCTGCCCGCGCGCCGAGCGCCGAGGCGCTGCGACGACGGCGCGTTGGCGCGCGCCTTCACGCGCAGGCCGACCACCGCCGGCTCGATGCGGCGTATGTACGACGGCATGGGCGACACCGCGTTGGGCGCCAGCCGCGGCAGCGGCGGCCGCGCGACGGCCACCGCCGGCGGTGCGCCGAGCCCGAGCGGGAGCCATAGCAACGACGCTGCCAGGAGGGCCGTCCGAAGGCGCCGCGTCATGTGATCCCCGCGCTCATCGGTTGGCGTACTGCCGCTCGTACCAGGCGCGGAATTCGCCGGACTTCAGCGGGCGCCACCACGTCTCGTGCTCGCGATACCACCGTACCGTCGTCTCGAGCGCTGCCGCGAACGGATGCCGCGGCGCCCAGCCGAGCCCGGCGATCTTCGTCGAATCCACCGAGTACCGGCGATCGTGCCCCGGGCGATCGGTCACCCGGCGGATGAGGGTCTCCGGCTTGCCGGTGTATCGCAAGATTTCCCGGGTAAGGACGACGTTCTCGACCTCGTGGCCGCCACCGATGTTGTAGACCTCGCCGTCGCGGCCTCGACGCAGGACGAGATCGATCGCCGCGCAGTTGTCGAGCACGTAGAGCCAGTCACGGACGTTGCGGCCGTCGCCGTACAGCGGCAGCGGCTGGTCGTCGATCGCGTTGGTGATGAAGAGCGGAACGACCTTCTCGGGATACTGGTATGGCCCGAAGTTGTTCGACGAGCGCGTGATCACGACCGGCACGCCGTGCGTGCGCCAGTACGATAGCGCCAGCAGATCGCCGGCCGCCTTGGACGCCGAATAGGGGTTCGATGGGCGCAGCGGGTGTTGCTCGCTCGACGAGCCCTCCGCCACGCTGCCGTACACCTCGTCGGTGCTGATGTGCAGGAAGCGCGGGATCTTGAGCTCGCGCACCGCCTCCAACAACGTGAAGACGCCGAACACGTCGGTCTTCAGAAATGCGTCGGGCTCGACGAGGGAGCGATCGACGTGCGATTCGGCGGCGAAGTTCACGACGGCGTCGACGCCCGGCAAGACGTCGCGGACGAGCGTCGCGTCGCACACGTCGCCCTGCACGAAGGCGTAGCGCGGGTCGCGCGCGATGTCGGCGAGGTTGGCGGGATTCCCGGCGTAGGTGAGCTTGTCGAGATTGACGACGCGGTCGTCGGGATGCTCGCGCAGCACGTGGCGAACGAAATTGCTCCCGATGAACCCCGCGCCGCCCGTGACCAGAAGCTTCATTGTAATGAGTGCCGCGAGACCGGCTTGGGCCGTGGGTGGCCTGCTCTAGATGCGGCGTGGCTCCGCTCAACGGCGTGGCTCCGCTCTACGGCGTGTTTCAACTGCCGCGTAACTCCGCTCATCCGCGTGTCACTTCCCACACGTCTTGGCCGGCGAAGTCCCACGGCAGCCGCCCCTCGTCGCACGTCGTGGGCTCGGGCGAGAAATGCAGGTCGGTAAAGTAGATGATGCGCCCGCGACTCTCCGCGAGATTGCGCACACCATGCGCGACGCCGGGCGGGATGAAGAGCAGCCGGGAGGCGCCGTTGCCGAGCACGACGCGCTGCCGTACGCCCTCGGTGCGCGAGCCCTTGCGGACGTCGAGCAACACGACCAGCATCCGGTCGGAGGGCGGCACGAACCAGACGTCGGTCTGGCGCGTGTGCAGGTGGAACGCCTTGATCGTTCCCGGCGTCATCTCACTGTAGTTGACCTGGCGCACGGTGAAGTCGCCGAGGCCGGCGGCGCCTCTGTCGGTGAGACGCGCCAACTCCGTCATGGCCCCGCCGTCGTCGAGGTGGCGCGTGAGCTCGATCACGCGCACCCCGTCGATGGCGGGCGCGCCACCATACGTCTGAACGTGGAACGCGCGCTTGGCGTCGGGCGAAAATTCCATCGTCACACCGGCCGCGGGTCTGGCATCACTCTCGTCTCAGGCGTCGTCGATGAGCCGGCGCAGATAGTCGCCGTACGAGTTACTGCGCATCGGCGCGGCCAGGCGCAACACGTCGGCCGCGGTGATGTAGCCCATGCGAAACGCGATCTCCTCCACGCAGGCGACCATGAGTCCCTGCCGCTCCTCCAGCGTCTGGATGAAGCTCGATGCCTGCAGCAGCGCCTCGTGTGTTCCCGTGTCGAGCCAGGCGATGCCGCGGCCCAGGCGCTCGACGTGCAGCTCGCTCGTGCGGAGATAGGCGAGGTTGACGTCGGTGATCTCGAGCTCACCGCGCCCGGAGGGCTTGAGCGACGCGGCGATGTCCACCACCCGGTTGTCGTAGAAGTAGAGGCCCGTCACCGCCCACGGCGAGCGCGGCTTGACCGGCTTTTCCTCGAGCCCCACCGCGCGGCCGCCGTCGTCGAATTCCACCACGCCGTAACGCTGCGGGTCGCGCACCCAATACGCGAACACCGTCGCGCCGCGCGGACGGGCCGCCGCGCGCTGGATCGATTCGGTGAATCCGTGGCCATAGAAGACGTTGTCGCCGAGCGCCAGCGCGACGCGGCCGTCGCCGATGAACTGGCTGCCGATCAGGAACGCCTGCGCCAGGCCGTCGGGGCTCGGCTGCACGGCGTAGTCGATGCTCAGGCCGAGATGCTGGCCGTCGCCGAGCAGACGGCGAAACCCGTCGATATCTTGAGGAGTGGAAATCACGAGCACGTCGCGGATGCCGGCGAGCATCAGCGTCGAGAGCGGATAGTAGACCATCGGCTTGTTGTAAATCGGGACAAGCTGTTTGCTGAGGGCCAGCGTGACGGGGTAGAGGCGGGTGCCGGAACCGCCGGCGAGAATGATGCCTTTCGTCGTCGGACTCGCCATGAATCTCTGCGAGTATAGCAGGCGTCCCAGAGTAAATAGGGGTAACATCACGTCCATGAAAACACTGAGGGAAATGCTCGCCGAGGCCCGGCAGGTGGTGCCCGAAGAAGGGCCCGAGGACCTCCAGCGGCGCCTCAAGTCCGACACACCGCCGGTCGTCATCGACGTGCGTGACCCGGACGAATTCCGAGACGGCCACATCGAGGCCGCCACGAACATCAGTCGCGGCTTCCTCGAATTCCGCATCGGCGGCGCGGTGAGCGATCCCTCGACCCCCGTCGTTCTCTACTGTCAGACGGGACTACGCTCCGTGCTCGCGGCCAAGCAGCTGAAGGAGCTCGGCTACCAGCACGTCATCAACCTGGCGGGCGGCTACCAGAAGTGGGCGCAGAGCGGCCTGCCGGTCGTGAAGGACGTCGCGATGACGCCGGATCAGATCCAGCGCTATAGCCGGCACTTCCTGCTGCCGCAGGTCGGCGACAAGGGCCAGCGCAAGCTGCTGCGAAGCCGCGTTCTGCTGATCGGCGCCGGCGGCCTCGGCTCACCGACCGCGCTCTACCTCGCCGCCGCGGGCGTCGGAACGCTCGGCCTCATGGACGGCGACGTGGTGGACATCACCAATCTTCAGCGGCAGGTGCTGCACACGACCGCCGACATCGGCAAGCCGAAGGTCGAGTCGGGCGCGCGCACGCTGAAGGCGCTCAATCCCGACATCAACGTCATCCCGTTGGCGACACGCATCACCGTCGACAACGTGATGGACGTCATCCGCGACTATGACCTCGTCATCGATGGTTCGGACAATTTCGAGACGCGCTACCTCGTCAACGACGCGTGCTATCTCGCCGGTAAGACCAACGTGCACGGCTCGATCTTCCAGTTCGAGGGCATGGCCACGGTCTTCGCGCCGAACGAAGGGCCGTGCTATCGCTGCCTCTATCCGTCGCCACCGCCCGCAGGCCTGGTCCCCAGCTGAAGCGAGGCAGGCGTCCTGGGCGTGCTCCCAGGAGTGGTTGGGCTGGTGCAGGCGACGGAAGCCGTCAAGCTGCTGCTCGGGATCGGTGAGCCGCTCATCGGTCGGCTACTCACGTACGACGCCCTCGGCATGCGATTCCGCGAAGTGCGGCTCCGGCGAGACCCGAACTGTCCGCTGTGCGGCACCGCGCCGAAGATCACCGACCTGTCGATCCACCGCGCCGGCGCTGACGCGTGCGCTGCGACGCCGAATGGTCACCCGACGACGGCTGGCGCGCCGGCACCGGCGCGCGCCGGAGGTTAAGCGGCGGCACGTCCTGTCCACCCGGTGAGCCTCCGCGCGCGATCTCCAGATCACGCGCGGGGCCCAGAACCCGGGACGACGATGCGCCGTTTTACTGGCGGTCGAGCACGAGCAAGAACGACGGCGAGTTGTCGATGCGGCCGTAGAGGCGGTCACCGACGCGCTTGAACCGCACGAGCACCGCGGGACCGTTTTCGTAGCGCGCCTGTACCTCGCTGCGCGAAACCCGGAGATTCATCGGCGTGCCGAGCGCCCCCAGGTATCGCACGACCTCCGGCACGCCGACGGCGGCCACCGTGTCCGCGAGCTTCATGTGTCCCGTACCCTTGTTGCCGGCCTGAACGAAGACCATCTCGGCGTAGGCCTCACGACGCTCGCCCCAGGCGCCGTTCGCTGACCACTGGCCGCGCCATCGGCCCGTCAAGTCGGCGAGCTCATTGGAGATCTGTTCGGACGCGCGTGAGTCTCGGGGCTCGGGCGAGCGGTTGACGGCGACGCGCTTGCCGGCATCGGCGGCGGCGTCGTCGGTGGCGCCGCCGACCACAATCGGCTTGCTGCCATCGGCCGGCACGTCATCCGGGGCGCCCTTGTCAACCGGCGTCGGCGCGGACGCCGACGCGATCGTCGCCTTCTCTTGCGGCACGACCCGACCCCACCAGCCCTCGCGCGCCGCCGCTTCCCTGTCGGCCTCCGTGATGCTGGCCTCGGTCTTGTGGCTCTTCATGGAGAAGGCCATGTGGTGGGCGGACGCATATAGCATCGAGCATGGAGCTCTGCCAGACGCCCCTTCACGACACCACTCCCGCACGCTGGCGCATCCCGACATCGAGAACATCACGGCAGACAACAGGAGCAGCCACCACTGCAGGCGTTCCATCAGGCCGTCCCCCCAGCCATCGAGCCCGGCCCGATATGGGCCGTGCTGCGCCACAAGTGCAAGGCGAGGACCACGGATCGACCACAGAGAATTCGAACAGTTGGACCGAGTGAAGGCCGGTCGCGTGCCGCTCTGGCCGGGTCCGCACGGCCCAAGTGTCTACTCGGCGACGATGCTACGCTCTCCACCATGGCGCGTTCGCTCGGTTCCCGCCTGCCTCCGACGCTCGTCGAGCACCTCTCGCAGCGGCACCTCGAGCGGCGGCTGGGAGTCGCGCTGCCGCTGATCACCGTGGACGGCGAGGGCTGGCCTCACCCCATGCTGCTCAGCTACCTCGAGGTGCGCGCCTACGATTCGGGTACGCTTGGGCTGGTCATCCAGGCGCGCTCCACCAGCGCGCACAACCTGGTCGAGCGCGGGGCCGCCACTCTGTTGATCCTCGAACCCGAGGCGATCGTGTACGTGAAGACGCGTCTGGTCGATGGTCCGCTCGACGTGGCGGGTGCCGAAGCGCTCGGCTATTTTCTGCTCGAGGTCGGGGATGTCCTGGAGGACATGCCGGCGGAGTGGGAGGGCGGGGTACGCATCACGGGAGCGGTGAGCTACTCGCCGGCGCCGGCGCTGGACGAGGCGTGGGTGCGTGCGACGCTCGCCGCGCTGGCGGCGCCCCGCGCCCGCGCCTGAATCACTTCTCCTTCGGAGCTTCCTTCGGCGACTCTTTGGGCGCGTCCTTCTCGGTGGGTTTCGGCGCCGGCGCCCCGTCACGTTCGCGGGCCTCGCGCTCCTTGTAGAGCCCGATCGTCACCTCCACCTCGGTCTCGCGTCCCTCGCGCAGCAGCACCACGCGCACGCGCTTGCCCACGGGCGTCGAAGACACGACGCGCTGCAGATCACGAGGCCCCTCGAGGGGCGTGCCGTCGACCGCCACCAGAACGTCATCGGCCTTCACGCCGCCCATCGCCGCCGGCTCGCCCGGCATCACGCCGCGCACCAGCACGCCGCGCGCCTCACGCAGCTTCAGGCGAGGCACGTCCTCGTCGCTCACCTCGGCAATCGACACGCCCAGCCAGCCCCACTCAACCTTGCCCTTGGTCGCAAGCTGCGGGACGAGCAGCTTCACGAGATTCGACGGGATCGCAAACCCGATCGAGCCGTTGCGCGCGGCCATGCTGTTGACGCCGATCACCTGCCCCGCCATGTTCACGAGCGGCCCGCCCGAGTTGCCGGGATTGATGGCGGCATCCGTCTGGATGAAGTCGAAGCCGGGCGCCGCCACCGTGAGCGGCGCGCCCTTGCGGCTCACGATGCCGAACGACACGGACTGCTCGAGGCCGAACGGGTGACCGAGCGCCAAGACGAACTCGCCGACGCGCATGCGGTTGCTGTCGCCGAGCGGAAGCACCGGCAGGCCGCTGGCGTCGATGCGCACGAGCGCCAGATCGACGCGGCTGTCGAGTCCCACCGTGCGCCCGTTGAAGCGGCGACCGTCGGCCAGGCGGACCTGGATCCACTCCGCCTGCTCTACGACGTGGGCGTTGGTGACGATGAGACCGGTCGAGTCGATCACGAAACCGGAGCCGGTCGAGCGCCGCGGCTCACCCGGCGCGTCGTCCTCCTTGGCGGCGGAGCCGGCGCGCCGAACGCGCACGTGAACGAGCGCCGGCTTCAGGCGGTCCGCGAGATCCGCGAGCAGGTCGTTGAACCGTATGAGCTCGGGCGCGGCCGCCGCCGCGGGCGTCTCCTGCCAGAGCTTCGTCTGGTCCAAGATCGTCGGGCGCGCACAACCAAGCGGCAACAACACGACGAGGACCAGCAGGGCGGAGACGGCGCGGACGCGTACGGCCATGGGCGGCAACCTCCCTAGAGTCGCGTCTCTGCAGTATAGCGCTTCTAGCGACTCGCCTCGCGCAGCAGGTGGCCGAGCTCCGGGATCAGAAGCTTTTCGAGGGCCAGTCGGCAAGCGTTTGGCGACCCGGGCAGCGACACCACGATGCGGCGTGCGTGCAAGCCCATCTGCGCTCGGCTCATCATGGCGGCGGCACCAATCTCCTGGAACGACAGCATGCGGAACAACTCGCCGAAGCCGGGCAGACGCTTGTCGAGAAGCGCCTCCACCGCTTCGAAGGTGGAGTCGCGGGAGGTGATGCCGGTGCCGCCGGTGAGGACGACGGCTTGCACGTCGTCCCGCGTGCAGGCGTCGCGCACGATGCGCGCCACCTCGGCGGGCTCGTCACGCACGATCCGAGACTGCACCACGCAGTGGCCGGCCGCGGTGAGCAGCTCTCGGATCAATGTGCCGCTGGTGTCCGTTTCCGCGGTCTTGGTGTCGGAGACAGTCAGCACGAAACAGCCGACCGTCTTCGGCGCCGTCGCCTTGTGCTCGCGCGGCGTGGCGTCGGGCGTGCTCACGCGTACGCCCGGTCCAGGATCTCGACGAGGTGCAGCACTTCCACGGACGAGCCGGCCTCACGCAATCCCTGCTGGATCTGGAGGATGCACCCGGGGTTGGCGGTGACGACGGCGGTCGCACCCGTAGCGAGGACGTGGCGCACCTTCCGCCTGAGCAGCCGCCCGGACATCTCGGGTTGGGTGAGGTTGTAGAGCCCCGCTGACCCACAGCACCAATCCGACTCCGGCAGATCGACCACTCGTAAGCCCGGGATCTGTGCGAGCAGCGTGCGCGGCGCGCTGCGGATCTTCTGGCCGTGTACGACGTGACACGGATCGTGATACGTGACCGTCATCGGGACCGGCCGTAATGGCCCGCGCAGCGGGGTGCCGGCGAGAAATTCGCTGATATCGCGCACGCTGGCAGAGAAGCGGCGCGCGCGCGCGGCCCACGCCGCATCCCCGGCGAGCAGCGTGCCATAGGCCTTCATGTGAGCGCCGCAGCCGGACGTGTTCACGACCACGGCGTCGACCCGCTCGTCTTCGAACGACTCGATCGTGCGTCGCGCCATCTCGAGGGCGCGCGCGTGGTCGCCGCCGTGCGCGTTGAGCGCGCCGCAGCAGCCCTGTCCGGGTGGCACCACCACGTCCCAGCCGTTCTTGGCGAGCAGCCGAGCCGTCGCGCGATTGTGCGAGCCGAAGACGACCGATTGCACACAGCCACTGAGCATTGCCACGCGCCCGCGGGGAGCGTTCTCCGCCGGCGTCAGCGTCGGCAACGGGGCACGCGCCGCGGCGCCGGGCAGTCGAGGCAACAACGCCTCCCACGCCGGCAGCGTGCCAGGCAACAGACGAATGATGCCGCTCTTGCGTACGAGGACCTGTAGCCCACTTACCTGATAGGCCCGCAGGCCCGCGGCGGCCACCGCCAGCAGCCGCGGCCGGCCAAGGAGAAGGCCGAAGTTCAGCCACCGAAACACGCGCCGTACCCATCCGCCAGGCCGCTGCCGCTCGATCTCAGCCTTCGCGGCCTCGATCAACTGACCGTAGGGCACGCCGGCGGGGCACACCGTCTCGCACGCGCGGCAGTCGAGGCACAGCGAGAGGTGATTCACGGTGGAATCCGACAACCCGATGCGTCCCTCCGCGAGCGACTTCACGAGGAAGATGCGCCCGCGCGGCGAGTCCATCTCAGTGCCGAGCTCGGAGAAGGTCGGACAGTATGCGAGGCAGAGACCGCAGTGCACGCACTGGTTCACGCCCTCGACGCTCAGGCCGTGCAGCGTGAGGGGCGCCGGCGTTTCCGAGGTCGGGGAAGCCACGGCTTAGATGCCGCCCACGAAGCGACCGGGGTTGAGCACGTTGTTCGGGTCCAGGTGCGCCTTGATGCGTTGCATGAGTCGCCCGGCCGGGCCCGCGTCGTCCCACACCGGCAGCGCAGACTTCACGGGCAACGGCGCCCACGTCACCGACGCGTGACCGCCGCCGGCGTGTGCGACGGCGCGCCACTCCTGGAGCACGGCCGCGATGGGCGCGGGATCCTGCCTCGGGCCGTCCGCGCGAAGCGCCGCAGTCAGGTGGCCAACGCCGGCATGGGCGCACCAGGCGCTCGCGAGTCCGCGCTTGCGCGCGGCCTCGGCGCCCTGCTCGACCGTGTCGACGACGACGCCGGGCAAGACGCTGAGCGTCATGATCGCCGCCGGCGCTTCGAACGCATCACGCGCGGCCGACGCCAATCGCGGCCATGTCGCGGGCGCCAGAACGGTCGGCTTGGCTCCGCCACACGGGACCACCACCCCCGCGAGCTCCGCGATTTGCCAGTCCACCTGCTCGCCGAGGCCGTCGAACCCGACGGCGAGCGTCGCCGCATTTGCTGGCAGGCCCAGCGCGGCGCCCGAGGCCGCGTCGAGCAGGTCCACCGCGTTCGGGATCAGATCGCTTGTTAGCAGAGCGCGCAGCGCGGCGTTCGCGTCGGCGAGCCGCTCGAAGCGCACGGCCACCAGCCGCTCGTCGTCGGGCAGCGGTCGCAACTTCACGCTGGCCTCGACGATGATGCCGAGCGTGCCGAACGAGCCGATGAACAGCTTCGGCAGATCGTAGCCGGCGACGTTCTTTACGACCTTGCCGCCGCCGCGCACGAGCGCACCGTCCGCGGTCACGACGCTGACGCCGATGAGGAGGTCGCGCGCCGTTCCGTATAGATGACGTCGTGGCCCCGCAGCATTGGCCGCGAGCACGCCGCCCAGCGTCGCGCACTCCACATCCGGGGGATCGAGCGAGAGCCACTGCCCACGCGCGCGCAGGGCGGTCTGCAGCGTCGCGAGCGTGATGCCGGCCTGCGCCGTCACGGTGAGGTCACCTGGCTCGTGCTCGACGATCGCGCCAAGCCGCGTGAGGACGAGCACCAATCCCGTCCGCGCCGGCGGCACGCCGACACCCACCGCGCTGCCGCCACCCCAGGGCATGATCGGCACGGCGGCCTCGGCCGCGTGAGCCACCACGGCCGCGACTTCGTCCACGGTACCCGGCAACACCGCCGCCTCCGGCGTGCGCCCCTCGATCACGTATGGCGACAGGTCGACGCCGGTGAGGACGTGGGCGGGACCGACGATGGCGCGCAGCTTGTCGAGCAGCGACACGACGCCCCGGCGCTAGAAGCGCTGCGCCAGGCCCTGCGTTTCGATGGCGTGCGGGCGATACGCCACGGGCCCCGTCTCGACGCACGACTTCCGGGTGGGAAACACCTTGCCGGGATTGCACAGACCGCGCGGGTTGAACGCGTCCTTGAGGCGCTGCATCAGCGCCAGGTCCGCCGCCGAGAAGATGAAGGGCATGAAATCTACCTTCTCGAGGCCGATGCCGTGCTCGCCGGAGATCGAGCCGCCGACCTCCGCACACACCTTCATGATCTCGGCGCCCGCCGCGACCACGCGTGCCTCTTCCCCCGCCTTGCGGGGATCGTAGAGGATGTTGGGATGCAGGTTGCCGTCGCCCGCGTGGAACACGTTGCCGACGCGCAGGCCGTGGGCGGCGACGATCTCGTTCACGCGCGCGACCACGTACGGGAGTCTGGTGCGCGGGATCACGCCATCCATCACCATGTACGCGGGTGACACGCGCCCGTAGGCGCCGAAGGCCGACTTGCGTCCCTTCCACAGCAGCTGCCGCTCCGTCTCGTTCGCGGCCGTACGCACCTCACGCGCACCGGATTCCCGACACGCGGCGGCGATGCGCTCCGCCTGCACTTCCATCCCCACCGCGAGACCATCGAGCTCGATCAGCAGTGCCGCCGCCGCGTCCCGCGGATAGCCACAGCCGAACGCGTCCTCGACCGCCTGGATCGTGAGCTGATCGATCATCTCCACCGCTGCGGGCACGAGACCTCGGGCGATGATCGCGGAGACCGCCATGGACGCCTGCTCGATGCGATCGAAGACGGCGAGCACCGTCTTCACCGCGGCGGGCTTCTTGAGAATGCGCACGACGATCTTGGTGGCGATGCCGAACGTACCTTCGGAGCCGACGAACACACCCAGCAGGTCGTACCCGAGCGCGTCGCGGGTCTTGCCGCCGAGCCACACGATCTCGCCGTCAGGCATCACGACCTCGAGGCCGAGGACGTGGTTGACGGTCACGCCGTACTTGAGGGTGTGCGGTCCGCCGGAGTTCGTGGCGATGTTGCCGCCGATCGTGCACGCCTGCTGACTCGACGGATCCGGCGCGTAGTAGAACCCGCGCGGGCCCACCGCCCACGACAGATGCAGATTGACGAGCCCGGGCTCGACGACGGCGATCTGGTTGTCGTAGTCGATCTCGAGGACGCGATTCATCCGCATCATCGAGATCACGAGGCCGCCCTCGGCGGGTAGGCATCCGCCCGCCAGACCGGTGCCGGCGCCGCGCGCGACGAATGGAATGTCTTCACGGTTCGCGAGCCGGACGACACCCGACACTTGCTCGACGGAGGTCGGGAGCACGACGAAGTCGGCGAGCGCGCGAAACAGCGTCAGCCCATCCGACTCGTAGACGAGCAGCTCGTCGGGCTCGGACAGCACGCCGCCGGATCCGACGATCGTCTCCAGCTCGCGTCGGAGCGCGGACTTGCGAGTCGCGGTGAGGGTGGCCATGGCCCGGCCTGAGTATACCGCCGCCCTGTCAGGCGGCGCGGGCAGCCAGGACAGGCGGGATGCGTTTGAGATCGGCCACGAACCGCTCCATTTCCGCGTGGCGCGCCGCCTCGTCAGGCGCGCGCAGGATCGCGGAGGGGTGCACGGTGGCGGTCACGTGCGGTGCCCAGCGCGCGGAGACCCACTGACCACGCTGCTTGGTCACCCGGAACTTCGGCCCGAGCAGGGCTTGCGCCGCCGTCGCGCCGAGGCACACGACCACCACCGGCTTGATGATGTCCAGCTCGGCCTCGAGCCACGGCAGGCACGCGGAGATCTCCATCTGGTTGGGCTTGGCGTGGATGCGACGTCTGCCTTGGGCCCCATTTGAAGTGCTTCACCACGTTGGTGACATAGACGTCGCCGCGCGTGATCCCGGCCGCCTCGAGCGCCCGGTCGAGCACGCGCCCCGCGGGACCGACGAACGGCTTGCCGGCAAGATCCTCGTCGTTGCCGGGCTGCTCGCCGACCAGCACCACCCTCGCACTGCACGGGCCCTCGCCAAAGACCGTCTGTGTGCCGCGCGCCCATAGTGGGCAGCCGCGACACCGCGCCGCCGCCTCACGCAGAGCGGACAGCGCGCGGCGCTCAGGTAAGAAGTCCGCGGCCGAGCCGGTCGCCGGCGCGCGACTCACGCCGTGCCCCATGACAAGCGCCATAGCTCGAGCGGGGGCCGCCGCCCCGCCGCGCGCCGCGTCGCCACCACGCGCGCCGCCACCGCCGCCAGCTGCTCCGTGACACGCGGACCGAGGCCGACGATGCGCGCCAGCGGCAGATCCGCCTCGAGCACCGCGCGCACGTCGCCGCGCCGGGCGTCGATCGCGATCGCCACCCACTGCCGCGCGTCGGGAAGCAGGGGCAGCGCGCGCATGAGCGCGGCGCGCTGGCGCGCGTCGCCGTGTTGCCGACGCCGAACGATGAAGCCCTCGACCTCGGCGGGCGCGCGCTGGGCGGCGACCAGCAGTGCGGCCACGCGCACGGCGTCGTCAACGCACCATGCTGCGAGTGACCAGTGCACGCCCGCGCGCGCGAGCGCCGTGACCTCGGCGTCGTCCAGCGCGAGCGACACGGCACCGACGCGTCGGCTTGCCTCGGCGAACGCCGCCTCGAGAACAGCCACGTCACCGGCGTCGCCGATCACGCGCAGCCAGCATCGGGAGACAGGCGCGCGCCGCTCGACCAGGTCGAGCAGCTGCGCGGCGACCGACATATGCGCGAGAGTCACCCTTGAAGGAACCGACCGAGTCAAAGGGCCAGCAGCGTGCGGGCGGCGACGACGATCGCGTCGGCGTCGATTCCATAGTGGCGATAGAGATCCGTGCGCGCCCCGGACTGGCCGAAGTCCTCGACGCCGAGGGCCTGATGGGGCACGCCGAGCGCGCCGCCGATGAATCCCAGCGCGTGCGAGTGCCCATCGAGGACGGAAACGACCGGAACATCTTCTTCGTCGGCGCCAACGAGGGTTTCGAGCCAGGGCCGCGGCGCCCGCAGGCCACGGTAGAGACGATCGGGACTGGTGACGACGAAGACATTGGCGAAGATCCCGCGGGCGGCCAACGCACGCGCGGCCTCGAGCGCCTCGCCGACCATGACGCCGGCGGCGAAGATGTGCACGGCCCGATCGGTGGCGTAGCCGCTTTCCTCGCGCGCGTCGCGCAAACGATAGCCTCCCCGGAGCACCGCGTCGCGATACGCATCGGATGGCGGCGGTGCCAGCGCCTGGTCGACGGCGCGCGTCGACAACCTCAGGTAAAGGCTCTCGCCCTCGCGTGCCGCGATCGCCGCCAGGCCATCGAGGAGGACCCATTCCACCTCGCGCGCGAAAGCCGGCTCGAAGTAGGCGATCGCCGGCAGCGCCACGCCGATCGATGGCGTGATCACCGACTGATGGGCACCGCCTTCCGGCGAGAGCGTGACCCCGGACGGGGTCGCGGCCACGACAAAGCGACCGCCCGCGTAGAGTGCGTGATAGAGCGCATCGAGACCACGAGGCACGAACGGATCGTAGAGCGTGCCGATAGGCAGCAGCGTGGTCCCGGAGAGATCTGCGGTGAGGCCGAGGGCGCCGAGGAGCAGGAACAAGTTGTGCTCGGCGATGCCGAGCTCGATGTGGCGGCCCGCCGGCGATTCCCGCCACGCCATTGCCTGCGGCGAATCGGCGAAGGGGTCGGGCCGCGCCTCGAGCGCGTAGACACCCTTGCGGTTGATCCAGCCCGCGAGGTGGGTCGTCACCGCCACATCGGCCGAGACGGTGACGATTGCGTCGGCCTCGGGACGGCGTCCGAGTGCTCCCAGCACGCGGCCGAAGGCCTCCTGCGTGGACATGGCGCCGTCGTACGTCTCGTCGAGCGTGCGAGGAACGACGGGCGCGGCCGCGCGTGAGGGCGCGCTCCACAGCGGCGAGAGGCGGCGAATGTACGCCGCCTCCTCGCTGTCGGGATCGAAGCCGGCCCATTCCTGGCCGAGCGTGATGCCGAACGCCTCGCGCAGCTCGGCGATCTGCGCCGGACTGGTGACCATCGTGTGATTGAGCGGATCGGCTGCGCACGGCAACCCCCAGCCCTTGATCGTGTGAGCAAGAATCACCCCGGGCCGGCCGCGCTCGCGCTCGGCCTCATGGAGCGCGTCGAGAATCGCCGCGAGATCGTGCCCGCCGACGTCCGCGACGAGCGATGGCAGCGCATCGTCGGCGAAATCGGCGAGCGCGCGGTCGACATCGGCATCGAGCGCGCCGTCGGAACCCGTCACCAGCGTCTTGCGTAGGGCGCCGGCCGGCAGGCGCAGGAGTCGGTGGTACTCGCGGCTCGGCATCGTCTCGAGCCGCCGGCGTAAACGCTCGCCGCCGGGACGCCGAAAGACGCGCTCGAGCCGACCGCCCCACCGCAGCTCGCGGACGCGCCAGCCGTGAGCGAGAAAGAGATCTTTGAGCTGACGCGTGCGACTGTCGGGCACGACGCGATCGAGGCTCTGGCGATTGACGTCGACGATCCACAAGATGTCGCCCAACGCGGCAAGCGGTTCTTCAGCGAGCGCCTCCCACACGTTGCCCTCGTCCAGCTCGGCATCGCCGACCATGGCGATGAAACGTTCAGGCGCGCGCGTGCCGCCGTGATCGGCGAGATACCGCGTTGCGAGGGCACTGAAGGTCGCCATCACCGCGCCCAATCCCATCGAGCCGGTCGACAGGTCGACGACGTCCGGGTTCTTGCGGCGGCTCGGATACGCCTGAAGACCGCCGAACTCGCGCAGCGTCGCCAGGCGCCCGCCATCGAGCCGTCCTCGTAGAAACTGGATCGCGTAAAAGGCCGGTGACGCGTGCGCCTTCGTTGCCACCACGTCGCCAGGCCGCAGCGCCTTGAAGTAAAGCGCAGTGAGAAGACTCACGACCGAGGCCGACGAGGCCTGATGCCCGCCCACCTTCGCGCCGTCGGCACTCGGCCGCGCGTTGGCGTGGTGCACCATCCATGTGGATAACCAAAGGACACGCCGCTGGATTCGCTCGAGGGTCTCGAGCTCGGTCATGGCGCCAAGTATATTCAGGATTGCAGG
>Ga0207646_10001303_pt1 | contig 31046 bp, 23 predicted proteins | sample KBSK5502metaG_FD_184343 | JGI IMG/M metagenome (GOLD analysis project Ga0207646, IMG submission 184343) | Corn, switchgrass and miscanthus rhizosphere microbial communities from Kellogg Biological Station, Michigan, USA - KBS K5-50-2 metaG... | ecosystem: Host-associated > Plants > Roots >... | reverse complement strand
TACGGTCGCGACGATGAAGTGTGGCGTGTCGCCGAACCCGACCAGCCGGAAGGTCGCGGCCCCGACGACCGCGGCGATCACCCACTGAGCCGTCGCCGTCAGCTGCGTCGTCCAGGTCTGACCCTTGAGCAGGCTGCCGAGGGGCGCGGCGGTCACCGCCACCAGCACCGTGATCTCGGGATGGCGGCGGAATACGATGATGGCGGCGAGCAGCGTGACCTTGGGGAGTTCGCCCCAGCCGGCACCCTCCCTGGAGCCCAACAGGAAGTCGTCGATGACGCACATGCCGATGAAGCTGATCCAGGCCCAGGGCGCCTGGTAGGGCTGTGCTGGCAGCACCCAGCCGGCGATGGCAACCAGCAGCGTGAGCAGGCCCGCCACCCACAGCAGGGCGCGAACCGATCTGGGGCTGATGCAACGATGGACGGCGTCCAAGACTGGCGAGAAATGCAACGACGCGGCGGGGGTCCCCTTTTGGGTGCTTTACGCTACGGGGCGATGTTCCGCCGAAAACCCGCGCCGCCGCCGACATCCGACCGCTGGCTCGTGATCGGGCTGGGCAACCCTGGCCGGGAATACGAACGGTCGCGACACAACATGGGGTTTCTGGTGGTCGACGAGCTGGCGCGCCGCCACGGCGCCCGGGTCCGGGACCGTGCCGCCAAATCGCTGACAGGGCGGATCCGGCTTGGCGAGCGCGAGCTGGTGCTGGCTAAGCCGCAGACGATGATGAACCTTTCGGGTCTGGCGGCCAAGGCGCTCAGAGCCAAATACAGCGTCCCGCTGGAGCGCACGCTGGTCGTCCATGACGACCTCGACCTCCCATTCGGCCGCCTGCGCATCCGCACCGGCGGCAGTTCAGCGGGCAACCACGGCATCGACTCGGTGATCGAGTCGTTTGGCACGAAGGACTTCATCCGATTCCGGGTCGGCATCGGCCGTCCGCCGGGCGACGGGGTCGACTATGTCTTGAGCCCGTTTACTCCGGAGGAGCGAGCTCAGGTCTTCGCGATCGTCGTTCGGGCCGCCGACGCCGTCCTCTTCACCGTCGAGCACGGCCTCGACCGCGCCATGACCGAGTTCAATCGGGTCTCGTGAGGAAGTAGGCGAGCACGCCGAGGCCGCCGGCGGCGGTGAGCGCGCCCCCAAGCCAGACCGCGGCAGCCGGCCCGAAAAGGTGCGCGACGATGCCGGCGAACACGTTGCCGATCGGCGTCACCCCGATGAAGAGCATGGAGTAGAGGCTGACCATGCGGCCCTGCATACGGTCGGGCGCGCGTAGCTGCACGAAGGTGTTGGTGCCGATCGAATAGACCGCAAACGACCAGCCGATGACGAGCAGCAGCAGGATCGCCTGCGGAAAGTCCGGTACGATCAAGAAGGCGAGCTCCATGCCCGCGAAGAGCAGAGCACCCATGACGATTCGCCGCTGGTCCAGCAGGAATCCGCCGGCGAGGGTCATCGTCAAGGCGCCAATCAACGACCCGAGACCCTGCGCCGCAAAAAGATAGCCGAGGGTATCGGCGTTGGCATGCAGGACCACCCGGGTGAAGAGCGGCAGCACCAGGTTGAAATTCGCACCGAAGGTGCCGGCGATGAAGAGCAGCAGGAAGAGGCCGGCCAGGGATGGGGTCCGCACCACGTACCGCAGGGCCTCGCCGATCAGCTCGATCGCGGTCTGCGGCGGGCCGGCGGTCAAGGGACGACGGCGAATCGTCAGCAGCGCCGCGATCACCCCCAGATAGCTGATGCCGTTGAGCCAGAAGCAGGCGGCCACGCCGAAGGCAGCGATCACCAGGCCTCCCAGGGCCGGGCCGACGATGCGGGCGAGGTTGAAGGCGATTGAGTTGAGGGCTACCGCGCTGGCGAGCTCGCCACGACCGACCATCTCGAGCACGGTCGCCTGGCGCGCTGGGAAATAAAGGGCCTGGTTCACGCCCAGGGCCGCGGCCAGCACCATGACGACCGGCAGCGTGATGGTGTGCGTGGCCGTGAGCACGGCGTACACGACGGCGCCCACCAGCGAGACCAGCTGCGTCAGCAACAGGACGTCTCGATGCGCGAATCGGTCGACGAGCGTCCCAGCGTAAAGGCCGAACAGGAGCACCGGGCCGTAGCTGCAGGCGCCAAACAACGCGAGGGCAAAGGCCGAGTCGTGGGAGAGCTGAAGCACGAGCCAGGCGGCCGCCACCGATTGCATCCAGGTGCCAACGACGGACACCGCCTGTCCAACGAAATAGCGCCGGAATTCGGGGTACTGGAGGGCGGAAACCTGCAAGACGCCACGACGGCGCGCCTCTACGGCAGAAGGAATGGCTCGAATCTTTTCAGTCTACTTCGGTGTCGCTGAGGCTCGGCGTTGAGACCGCGACGAGCGCCTGCATCAATTCTTTGAACTGCACGGCAGCCGGCCCCTGCGGCTGCTGCACGACGATCGGCAGGCGACGCTTGCTCGCCGCTGAGAACTCATCGCGCTGGTAGAGGATCATTGCCGCCACCTCCATCTTCAGCGCGGCCGCCACCTCGGTGCGACTCAGCTGCAGGCTGCCATGCGGATTCGAAATCGCGAGCCGGATGCGATGGCTGAGGATGCCGGTTGCTCGCAGCCGGTCCAGGAACGGCCCGGTGAGGTCGACGCAGATGATTTCCGGCTCGACCACGATGCAAATCACATCGGCCTCGCGGAGCAGCGGCGGCGCAAACGGCGACGGCTGGTTCCCGAGGTCGACGACGATCGTCTCGGCCAACCCGCGCAACGAGGTCGCAAAGCTGCTGACCGCCTCGGGACGGACGTCGCGGTAGGGTGATCCCCGACGCACGCCCGGGAGTAACCGAAACGGAACCTGCGGGTTGCGCATCAAGTGGCTCGAGAGACGACTGACACTCGCGCCGTCGTTGAGAACCTCCCCCCATGCCCACCGGTCGGGCGCCTCGATGTTCAGCATGCTGCCCAGCGTCCCCACGGGTACCGCTAGGTCCGCGAGCACTACGGCTTCCGCGCCTTTGCCGGCAGCCTGCGACGCGGCCAGGTTGATGGCGACGGTGCTGGTGCCGATTCCGCCCTTGGCGCCGGCGACCACGGTCAGCCGACCCCGCGTCTGCGACCCCTGCTGCCGCAGGCGGTCGGCGCGATCGAGCATCACCTTGATGCGGGTGACCAGCTCACGCGACTCGACGGGCTTCACCAGATAGTCGTCGGCGCCGAGCTCGAGCGCCCGAACCTTCGCGTCGACCGCGTCCTGTGCGGAGAGCACGACGATCTGCGTCCCGGCACCCGCGGGACCCTTGCCTATCCGCTCGCAAACCGTGAAGCCGTCGACCTCCGGCATCATCAGGTCGACGAGCACCAGGTCGGGACGCTCCTTCTCGACAAGCGCCACCCCTTCGTTCCCACCGGCGGCCAACTGCACCTCGAAGCCGGCGGTGCCCAGGATCGTCTGCAGGTAGGAGCGGTTGCGGGCCTCGTCGTCGATGACCGCGATCCGCGCCGTCACGGGAATGCAACTGGCGCCGCGGCCGCCTCTTTCCCCTCCCCCCTTGCGGGGCGGGCCCGTCGGCCCACGCGAGCGGCGCTTTAGTGCCAAGCGAGCGTTTGAGACGTTCGGGTCAGGGTGGGGGTGTCGATCAGATGGCGAGGCCGAGGTACTCCAGGTCCCGCCAGATCAATCCGTCACGCACGTCGACGACGCTGACCGACGGCTGGCGGACTTTCCCGGCCGGGCCGGTGTAGGTCCACTCGCCGATCACGACCACGGTCTGACCCTCCGTGACCAGCCGTTCGACGTCGAAGCTGACGTCCGGCGTCCGCGCCACCGCCTGGCGGCTGAGTAGCACGAACGCATCGCGCCCGAGAATCGGCTCCGGGACTCCGGGCGTCCGATGCACCACCTCGGGATGCAGCCGCCGGGCGAAGCCCTCCCAGTCCCGCACCTTCAGCGCGTCCAGCGCTCCAGCGACGACCTCCACGGCGGAGGTCATCCCAGGTGGAACAGGTGGCGCGCGAATAGCAGGACGCCAACGACCGCGGCACCGGCCGCGGCCATCATCACCGCGGCGGCCGCGACGTCCTTGGCCCGTCCGATCATCGGGTGGTGCTCCGGCCAGGCGTAATCGATCAGGACTTCGAGCGTCGTATTGAACAGTTCCGCCGCGATCACGATGGCGATGCAGAGGACGAGGCCGACGAACTCGAGCACGGAAAATCGAAGCAATAGGGCCCCGATGAGCACGACAACGGCCGCCAGGAAATGCACCCGCAAGTTTGCTTGCGACGATAGCGCCCAGGCGAAGCCACGACCGGCGTGACGGAAGCTATAGAGCGTCCGCCGCACGTCGATGTGGCGGGCTCGGCTCGGACTGCCGATCCGCTCTGCTTCGAACTCGGCGTCGGAACGCGGCGTCATGGGGCGGCCAGGATCCGGTTGGTGAGCGCGTTCATTGCCGTCTCGTCGGCCGCTTCGGCGTGGTCATAGCCCAGCAGGTGGAGAAAGCCGTGCACCGCCAGCAGTCGAACCTCGTCATTCATCGGGTGACCGGCCTCGCGTGCCTGCTGGCGGGCACGCGGCAGGGAGATCACGATATCACCCAGCCAGTGCTCGGTCCCCGGCGGTGCCATAAAGCGCTCGTCCACCGGCTTCTCCTGCGCGGCGAAGGCGAGCACGTCGGTCGGCTCATCGAGTCCGCGATAGCGGCGATTGTATTCCTGGAGCTGCTCGTCGCCCGTGAGGGTCAACACCGTCACCGCCCGATCGGGAAGGTCGAGCATCCGTGCCCCGGTCTCCAGCACGTTTTTGAGTCCATCCAGATCCACACCCGAAGCCAGTGATGCTGGACCCCAACGGCTCATCTCGATGAGCACGCGAGTATCCTAACCGGGCGGCAGCGCGGCTACGCGGTCGGTTTGCCAGAGCCGGTGTTGACCCGCCCGGCGATGTAGCGGATCCCGATCAGGCCGGCCGCCAGCAGCACCCAGACCAGCAGGATCCAGTCCTGGGGAACGTCCGAGCGGCGGCCGAGGTCGGCCGCCAGGGCATCGGCCAGGATGAAGGCACCGATCAAGAGCAGGCCGATTCCCTCCATCCGGGTCCGCGTCTTGCCGGGGTCCGCGCCACGGCGAAGGAACCGCGGAACCTTGCCGAAGCCGATCATCGAGATGGCCGGGATGATCACCGCGGCCGCTGCCACATAGGCGAGCATAATGACCGAGCCAGAAAGGACCACTGCTTACATATCGAAATCAGGGGGCCAACATTGCGCCGGCGAGCATCCGCCCAGCCGGGTTTGAATTCGCCGGCGGTTACGACGGGCTCGGCCGCGGGCGCGTCGAGGGCCGGGGTAAGGGGATCGTCTTGTCGTCCGCGTCGATCGTGCCGTCGTGGCCGCCCCCGGATGTATCGACCGCCGCCCCGGCGGTCGCAGCCTCAGCCGTCGCGGCAGGGTACTCGATCCGGGCGTGGTAGATGCTCACGACCATGTTCGTCATGGCCTCCTCCACCAGGTGAAGATCGCGGAACGAGAGGTCGCATTCATCGAGCTGTCCGTCACGAATGAATCCCTGGATCATGCGGTGCACGTGGTCGCGAATCCCCTCGGTGCTGCGATCCTTTAAGGTGCGGGCGGACGCCTCGACGGTGTCGGCGATCATGACGATAGCCGCCTCCTTGGACCGCGGTCGGGGACCCGGATAGCGGAAGTCGTCCTCCCGAACGTCGAGGCCCTGCTCGAGCGCCTGTCGGTAGAAGTAGCGCTTGACCGTCGTCCCCTGGTGCTGCTGCACGATTTCCCGGATTGCGGTCGGGAAGTGATACTGCTCGAGCAGCTCGACGCCTTCGGTGACGTGCGCATTGAGGATGTCGGAGCTCGTGGTCGGCGACAGGTTCTCATGGATGTTGCCGATATCCGCCTGGTTCTCCACAAAGAAATGTGGCCGGCGGATCTTGCCGATGTCATGGAAGTAGCAGCCAACTCGCGCCAGCACCGGGTTGGCACCGACCGCCTCGGCCGCCGCCTCCGCCAGGTTGCCCGCGACGATCGAATGGTTGTAGGTGCCCGGCGCGCTCACCATCAGCCGCTTGAGCAGCGGGTTGTTGGGGGTCATCAACTCGAGCAGCTTCATCGGGGTGATGATCCGCGTGATCTCCCCGAGGAAGGTCAGCGATCCCGCCGCGATCAGGGCGGAGAGCAGGCCGCCGATCAGTGCGAGCGCCCCGATCGCGAGAATCTCGTCGAGGGATTGGTGACGCTCGATCAGCGAGAGCGACACCAGCGTGACGAACTGGGCCCCGGCCACCAGGATGCCGGCGGTGACCCACTGACCCAGCCGCTCCAGTCGGTGGACATAGATCGCCCCGATCGCGCCACCGAGGAAGCCGACGAGCGTCAGCGGCAGCACATTGTCGGCGATGATGCCTGTCAGCAATCCGACCGCCAGGGCGACGATGATGCCGAGCCCCGTGTCCATCAACGCGGCGACGAGCAGGGGAACCGCGGCCATCGGCACCAGATACTGCACGTTGGGATTGATGGGGACGACCAGCTTGGCGATGACCAGCAGCACCAGCATCAACCCCCCGAGGGTGCCGAGTTGCCGGGGATCGCGGAGGATCGCCGGCCGGAATTGCATCAGGTAGCCCAGCGCGACCGCGAACAGGATGATCACCAGCATGAAGACGGCCAGGATGCGAGCCCAGTCCGTCTTGGGCGCCAGCAGGCCGACCGCCTGGGCTTCTTCCAGCTGGAACGGCGTCACCTGGTCGCCGTAGCGGATGATGGTCTGGCCCTGCGCGACCGTCACGAATATCGCGGGCACCGCGTCGATCGCCTGCTGTCGCTTGAGCGTCGTCTCCGTCGGGAGGAAGTTCACCTTCAAGTGCGCTCGGACCAGGGTGTCCACGGCGGACTCGCCCGTCGCATCCAGGTGCAGGGCTGCGGCGCGCGTCTGCGCCGTGTCCTGGGCACTCTTCAGGGTGTCGGCTTTGATCCCGTTGCTTTCCAGCTGCTGCAGGATATCGCCGGCACTCTTGAAAACGGTGGCGACGGTCCCCGCGTCCGCCTGCAGGAGGTACTGGCGCTCAGCGTCGCTCAGCTGCGGCTCCAGCAAGCTCAGCGCTGCCGACCGGTCGGGCCCTGAGCTCGAGGACGCGCGGAGGTCGGCCACCTTCGTGGCCAGGGTGTCGATCGCCTGTCGCTGCTGGCTGCTGATCGACCCGTCGAACTGGTCGGGCACCTGCGCCGAGGCGGCACTCCGCGCCTCGTCGCGCTTGGTCTGGCTCTCGTAGTGGACCGAGCGTTGCGACACGACGTCCTGGTTGGAGACATCACCCGCCCGAAGGTTCAGCCGGTTCGGGAGGAAGTTCTGAGCCACCACCAGCGCCGTCGCGAGCGCCAGGATCAGGGTGACGGCCCCGGAACGAAGGTAGGGGGGCCAGCGCCGGCCGGCCCCGATGTGTCCGAGCCGGAGGTCGCGCGCGAAGAGACGCCCGCGCCGCCGGAGTCGTTCGACCGCCGAGGAGCCGCGCTGCCTCATCTATTCACCAGGGGATCGCCCCGCCTCACGGCGGGTCGGATTACGTGGTACGAGCCCGCCGCTTGCGCGCCGCTGCGATCTTCTTTTTGCGCTTTACGCTGGGCTTTTCGTAGTGCTCACGCCGGCGGACTTCCGAGAGGACGCCGTTCTGCTTGATCTTCTTATTGAAGCGGCGAAGGGCACTCTCGAAGGTCTCGTTCTCGCGGACCTTGATCTCCGACAACTGGATTGCACCCCCTCTGCCTGGAGCCCATGTTTGGGCAGAAGTATAATCGCGCCCCAGTTTAGGCGTCAACATAAAGTCTGTGGTCGGAACCGGCCTTCCCGCCCCCTCCGGGACAGCTCGCTCCCCTCTTACGGGGAGGGTCGGGGGTTGGGGGGTCGCAGCCTCCTCACGAAGCCATCACAGCGCCGCCCACCTGGGGGACGAGGCGGTCACGGCCGGCCCCGGGCGTCGATGGCGCCCCCATATCGCGCGTTCATCCTTCCAGAGGACCCGCTCCTCGAGGAGGTCTCATCGTAATGTTCACGATCTTAACCGCGTGGATCAGCGAACGAATCATCACCGTCATCGCGGTGACCGTGCTGACCGTCGCGGCTGTCCCCACGACCCTGATCATCGTCTCGCACGACGACCGCAACACGGTGGCCGTCATCCAACCGGCGGACGAGCACTCGAAGATCGTGCTGGTCAGCGCCGTCAAGAAGGCCGGCGATGACCTGATCGTGAGGCTCAACACCGCGGAGTCCGGCTGCACCACCCAGGTGACGCAAACCGTGGCCGCCTCCAAGCTCGCGCCCACCAAGGTGCAAACACAGCTGGTCAAAGCCAAGTCGCAGATCCATGGCAGCGTCGCGCCGCTCGTCGCTGCTATCAAGAGCGACGAGGACCGGTTCGCGCATCTCACGTTCGTGACCCCGCAGGACGAAGAGAACGAGCTCGCCGAATTCAACACGATCGCGATCATCGCCCTGGGTAATGGTCAGTCGACTGGCACGATTACCGTGACCTGCCAGACCGTGCTGATCACGATCACGGAGACGATTCAGATCACGATCATTCAGGAAACGCCTCCGCCCTGCAAAACGGATAACGAACTCGACTAACGACTGACGATGCTGAGGGGCGGGAGCTCGGCTCCCGCCCTTTTCATTTGGAGGAGCCCGCCGCCATGAGCTGTTTCCCAGGACCATCAGCCTTCACGCCGGCGACTACAAGCGGCGCGCGCGCGCTCCGCGCCATCAAGGCGGAGCTTAGCCCCGGACCGCTGCAGATCGCGGGCGCGACCAACATGCTGCTGGCGATCGCCTGAGCATTACGCGGGCGGCTCACCAACGAAGGCAACCGCAATCAGCCGCAGGCTATCCGGCGTTAACCGCTCACCGCCCCAGTCCCCGTAGAGCTCGACTCGGCCGAAGCCGGCCGCGCGTAGCATTGCTTCGAGTCGGGGCCCATCGTAGAGCCGCACGGCGTGGACGTTGACCTCGGTCTCGCCCGGCGCGCTCACCGTCCGCTCGACCACCATCCGCCGCGAGGACCGGTCAAGCGTGCGCTGCTCGATGACGGCCGCCTGGCCGACGGTGAACCACTCGCGTTCCTGGAAGCGGGCCATGATGCGCTCACCGTTGATGACCTCGAGGACGAAGCGTCCGCCGGGCTGGAGCATGGCGCCGGCCGCGCGGATCACCAACCGATCGTCCGCCTCCTCCTCGAAGTACCCAAAGCTGGTGAAGAGGTTGAGGACGACGTCGAAGGTCTCACCGGCTACCGGCTCGCGCATGTCGCCGGAGCGCCAGCGCACCCGGACGCCGCTCGCTCGGGCGCGCTCCCTGGCCACCCCCAGCAGATACGGCGACAGGTCGACACCGGTCACGTCGTAGCCCCGCCGGCTGAGCTCGATGGCGTGCCGGCCCTGACCACACGGAAGATCAAGGATGCGCACCGGCGGTTGCAACCGAAGGAGCGCTTCGAGCTGATCGATCTCAACCTTCGTGCGCTCCGCGAGATACCCGTCGTACAGCGCCAGGTAGCTCGGCCCGAACCCGGTCCGCCACCAATCCGGGGCTGCTTCGGCCATACCTTTATATATAGAGCCAGAGCGTGATTGCCGAGTCGCACCTGCATCCTGACCGGCTCTGGCGCAACCCGGAGCCCAAACGCTCATACGAGGTCGTGATCATCGGCGGCGGCGGCCACGGCCTGGCGACCGCGTACTACCTGGCGAAGAACCACGGCATCACCAACGTCGCCGTCCTGGAGCGCGGCTGGTTGGCGGGCGGCAACATGGCGCGGAACACGACCGTGATTCGCTCGAACTACCTCTGGCATGAGAGCGCAGCCATCTACGAGTACTCGCTCAAGCTCTGGGAAGGACTGTCGGCCGACCTCGACTACGATCTCCTGTTCAGCCAGCGCGGCGTGCTCGGCCTGGTCCACAGCCTCGGCCAGGTTCGCGAGGCACGGCGTCGGGTCAGCGCCAACCAGCTGAACGGGATCGACGCCGAGTGGTTGACGCCGGAAGAGGTCAAGGCGTTCTGTCCGATCGTCAACATCGCGCCCGACGTTCGCTATCCGGTGATGGGCGCCACGCTGCAGCGTCGTGGCGGGATCGCGAAGCACGACTATGTGGCCTGGGCTTTCGCGCGCAAGGCGGACGAGCTGGGCGTCGACCTGATCCAGAACTGCGAGGTCACCGGTTTTGACCTGGACGGTGATCGGGCGGTCGGGGTACACACGAACCACGGCCTGATCGCGGCCGGAAGGGTCGCGCTCTGCGCGGCCGGGCACAGCTCCATACTCGCCTCCATGGTCGGCCTGGAACTGCCGATCCAGAGCTACCCATTGCAGGCGCTGGTTAGCGAGCCGCTCGAGCCCGTCCTCAATTGCGTGGTGCTGTCGAACGACATCCACGTCTATGTGAGCCAGGCCCACAAAGGAGAGCTCGTGATGGGCGCCGGCATGGACGCCTACAACTCGTACGCCCAGCGCGGCTCGCCCCATGTGATCGAGTACCAGGTGGCCGCGGCCCTCGAGCTCTTCCCCATCTTCAGCCGGGTGCACGTACTTCGCACCTGGGCCGGGATCGTCGACGTCACGCCGGACGCCTCGCCGATCCTGGGGCTGTCTCCGATCGAAAACCTCTACATCAACTGTGGCTGGGGGACGGGTGGGTTCAAGGCCACCCCGGCGGCCGGCTGGGTCTATGCGCATACGATCGCAAACGGGCAGCCGCACCCGCTCAACGCGCCATTCACGCTCGAGCGCTTCACCACAGGCGCGCTGATCGACGAGCATGGTGCCGCCGCCGTGGCGCACTAGCCATGCTCATCCCCTGCCCCTGGTGCGGCGATCGCGAGGAGGTCGAATTCCGGTACGGCGGCCCGGTGCCGATGGGCTATCCGCCGGACCCGCAGATGGTCGACGATGCCGCCTGGGCGCGCTACCTCTATTTCCGGCCGAACCCGAAAGGACCTCTGGAAGAACGCTGGGTGCATGCCGCCGGCTGTCGCCGCTGGTTCAAACTCAACCGCGACACGGTGACGCACGAGATCACGCCCGCGACCGACAGCTCGGGATGAGCCGTTTGCCTCAGGGAGGCCGCATCGATCGCTCGCGTCCGCTGCGCTTCACCTTCAATGGTGCGTCGTACGGCGGTTACTCCGGCGACACGCTCGCTTCCGCTTTGTTGGCGAACGACGTTCGGGTGGTCGCCCGCAGCGTCACGTATGGCCGACCGCGGGGCATCTTCAGCGCCGGCATCGAGGAACCGAATGCGCTGGTCCAGATCGGTCCCGAGCCAATGCTTTGCGCGACGCAGGTCGAACTGGTCGATGGCCTGGAAGCTGTTGGCCTGAACGGCAAGGGCCGAGCCGTCGCCGAGCGAGATACCGCACGTTTCGACAAGGTGCATGCGCACTGCGAGGTGCTGGTGGTCGGCGGCGGGCGCGCCGGGCTCACCACCGCGCTCGCGGCAGGCGGATCGGGAGATCGCGTGATGCTGGTCGACGAGCAGGCAGAGTTGGGCGGACGGTTACTCACCGCCGGATGGAACGACTGGCTGGCCAGCACGGTCGCGGAATTGTTGGCGATGCCCGAGGTCCGCCTGCTTACCCGCGCGACAGCGTTCGGACTCTACGACCAGAACCTGGTCTTGATCGCGGAGCGTCGGCCTGATGGTGGGCGGCTGTGGCAAGTTCGCGCCCGGAAGGTCGTGCTCGCCACCGGCGCGCACCAGCGCCCGCTCGTCTTCGCGAACAACGACCGCCCGGGCATTATGCTCGCGGGGGCGGTTCAGACTTACATAAACCGCTACGGGGTCGCGCCGGGCCAACGCGCCGTCATCTTTACCAATAACGACAGCACGAAAACCGTGCAGGCCGATTTGCGGCGGGCTGGCATCCGCCTCGAAGGCGTCATCGACGTCCGCGAAGGGCGGGCGGTGGTCGACACCCTCGCAGAATCTCCCTCCCCCTCTGGCGAAATTAATTCTCCCTCCCCCCTTGTAGGGAAGGGTCGGTGTGGGGCGTCTCTTCGAGCTGTCGTCATCGCGCCTCTTACCGGCGACGGGCCGCGGCGCGAGCTGGAATGCGACTTGCTCTGCGTCTCCGGCGGCTTCAATCCAACGCTGCATCTCTTCAGCCAGGCACAGGGGCGGCTTCGATACGACGAGGGTCTGGCGTGCTTCATCCCGGAGGCCTCGCTCCCAAACGTCGAAGTCGTCGGCGCGGCCAGCGGCGATCTCGACGGTCGCGGCCAGGGCGCCATCATGCCCTACTGGGTCATTCCCGGCGATGACGGGGATTGGTCGACACACTTCGTCGACCTGGAACGGGACGCCACGGTCGCCGATGTCCAGCAAGCGCTCGGCACGGGCATGCGCTCGGTCGAGCACATCAAGCGGTTCACCACCATCGGCACCGGCAGCGACCAGGGAAAGACCGCGGGAATCAACGAGAGCGCGATTATCGCAACCCAACTCGGCCAACCGGTCGGCGCGGTCGGCGTTACGACGTATCGTCCGCCGTACGTGCCTGTCCCCTTCGCCTTGATGGCAGGCCGGAATCGCCGCGAACTCTTCGAGCCAATCCGCGTGACGCCCATGCACACCTGGCATGTCGCCCACCGGGCCGTCTTCGAAAACGTCGGTCAATGGAAGCGTCCCCGCTATTTCCCAAGGGAAGACGAGGACATGGACGCGGCCGTTCGGCGCGAGTGCCAGGCCGTGCGAGAGAACGTTGCGGCCGTCGACGTATCGACCCTCGGCAAGATCGACATCCAGGGACCAGATGCCCTCGAATTCCTGAATCGGATCTACACCAATGCCTTCGACACCCTGAAGGTCGGCTTCTCCCGCTACGCGCTGATGTGTAAGGCCGACGGCATGGTCTTCGATGACGGCGTTGTTATGCATATCGGCCCTGACCACTGGTTCGCTACCACCACGACCAGCGGAGCGGCCGCCGTTTTCGATTGGATGGAGGAGTGGCTCCAGACCGAATGGCCTGAACTACGGGTTCGCCTGACATCGGTCACCGACCAGTGGGCCGCCGTGGCGGTCGTCGGTCCGCGTTCGCGCGATGTCGTCCGCAGTCTGTCTCCAGGCCTTCCGATCGGGCCGGAGAGCTTTCCTTTTCTGGCCATTCGCGAAACCGAGATCGGCGGCATGCTGGTGCGCCTTCATCGCATCACGTTTTCGGGCGAGCTCGCCTACGAGCTCTGGACTCCGAGCTGGTACGGCTTGTCGCTATGGGAGGCCGTGATGGCGGCAGGCGAGCCACTCGGTATCACCCCGTACGGCCTTGGGGCGATGGAGATTCTCCGCGCCGAAAAGGGCTACATCATCGTTGGCCAGGACACCGACGGCACGGTGACGCCGCAGGACCTCGGCATGGATTGGATGGTCTCCAAACGAAAGCCATTCATCGGTCAGCGCTCGCACCAGAGAAGCGATACCTCGAGGCCCGATCGCCAGCACCTCGTTGGTTTGCTGCCGTTGGACGGCCATGAGCTGCTGCCCGAGGGCGCCCAGCTGATACTCCAGCCCGATGGCGCGAATTCGAAGATCGTCGGCCACGTGACCTCGAGCTACCGGAGTCCAACGCTCGGGCGGACGTTTGCGCTGGCGCTGTTGCAGAGCGGCCGTCAGCGACTCGGCACCACCGTCTACGCTCCGCTGAACAGACACGTGGTCGCGGCGACCGTCACGGAGCCAATTTTCTACGACAGGGAGAATGCCCGCCGTGATCGCTGAGGGGATCCGGCGTAGTCCGCTCGCCGATTACGCCGGGCGGTTCGCCGCGAGCCACGGTGGCGTTTTAATCCGCGAGCCGCCGTTCGTTGCGCAATTCGACCTCCGCGCCGAGCCTGGCGACACCGACGTCATGCGACGAGTCGCCACCGCGCTTGGGTTCGCCGTCCCATTTGGGCCGAATACCGTTGCCTCGCTCGACGAGCACCGGGCGCTGTGGCTCGGCCCCGATGAATGGCTCGTCGTCGGCCCCGAGAGCCAGCACCAGGTGCTCGAGCAGGCGCTGCGCGACGGGCTCGCCGGTGCCTTCGGCTCGATTGTGGACGTGTCCGCGCACCGCACCCTACTGGAGATCCGAGGCGAAGAGGCCCGGGACCTGCTGGCGCATGGCATTGCGATCGATCTCGATCCGCGCTCCTTCCCCGCGGGCAGCTGCGCGCAAACGCTGCTTGCGAAGGCGCAGGTGATCATCGAGCGGCGCGAGTCGAGCTTCGTTCTCTACGTGCGAACGTCGTTCGCCGGCTACGTCGTCGACTGGCTCCTCGATGCGGCCGACCTTGAGATCACGTCAAGCCGCTGATCCTTCCGTTCGGATCGATGTCGATCCGAGTGAAGGCTGGTTCCTTACCTAGCCCGGGCATGAGTTGGATGTCGCCGGCGAGCGCCACCACAAAGCCGGCGCCGGCGGACGGGTAGACGTTGCGGATCGGCAGCGTAAAGCCGCGCGGCCTCCCCTTCAACGCCGGGTCGTGCGAGAGGGAGAGATGGGTCTTCGACATGCAAACCGGCAGCGACCCCATGCCGCGCTCGGTCAGCCAGTCGATGCGCTTTTGACACTCCGGCAGGAACTCGACGTCGGCCGCGCCGAAGAGACGCCGAGCGAGGGTCTGGATCTGCTCGCGGATCGGGGTTTCGGGCGGATAAAGCGGCGCGAAGTGGCTCCCGTTCTGTGTTGCTCCCAGTACAGCCCCGGCGAGTTCTACCGCCCCTTCGCCGCCATGACTGAAGCCATCGTTCACCACGGCCGCGTCGGCGCCGAATTCTTTCGCGAGCTGCGTCAGGAGGTCAAGCTCGCGGTCGGTATCGGTCGGGAATCGGTTGACGCCGACCACGCAACGCATGCCGAAGATCCGGACGATATCGATGTGCGCCGCGAGATTCTCGGCCCCACGTCGCAAAGCAACCGGGTCCTCCAAGCTCAGCTTCGCCAGCGGCACGCCGCCATGCGACTTGAGCGCGCGCACGGTCGCGACCAGCAGCGCGGCCGCCGGGCGGAGATGGCCGTAACGCGCCACGATATGGGCGAACTTCTCCAGGCCGAGATCGGCGCCGAAGCCGGCCTCGGTGACGACCACGTCGGCGAGCTTGAGAGCGATCTGGTCGGCGAGTAGGGAGTTGTTGCCGTGCGCGATGTTGCCGAAGGGGCCGGCATGCACCAGCGCCGGCTGTCCCTCCATCGTCTGCACGATGTTGGGGAGCAGGGCTTCTTTCAGCAACACCGTCATCGCGCCGGCGACCCGCAGGTCCTCGGCGGTGACAAAGCTGCCGTCCTTCTTCTGCGCGACGATGATCCGTCCGATCCGCTGCCGAAGGTCTTCGAGGTCGCTCGCCAGCGCTAGGATCGCCATGATCTCGGAGGCCGCCGCGATGATGAAACTCGACTCGCGCGTTATCCCGTGCTCGTCACCACCAAGGCCGGTGACGATGTGACGCAGTGCGCGGTCATTGACGTCCAGGGTCCGCGGCCAGGTGATGAAGCTCGGGCCGATCTCGAGCTGGCCGTGGAAGAGCGCCGCGTCGATCACGGCGGCCAGCAGGTTGTGCGCGGCCTCGACGGCATGGATGTCGCCGGTGAAGTGGAGGTTGATCTCCTCCATGGGGACGATCTGGGCCATGCCACCGCCGGTGCCGCCGCCCTTGATACCGAACAGCGGCCCAGTCGATGGCTGTCGCAGGCAGAGCCCGACGCTGGCGCCGATCCGGCCCAGTCCCTGCGTCAGGCTGATGGCGCTGGTGGTCTTCCCCTCACCCGCCCGGGTCGGCGTGATCGCGGTGACGACGACGAGGCGACCGTCCGGCCGGCTCTTCAGTCGCTTGAGCACCTCCAGACTGATTTTGGCTTTGTAGGGTCCGTAGGAGATCATCTCGGACTCGAGCAGTCCGAAGGCTTTGCCCACCTCCATGATCGGTCGGAGGCGATCGGGCTGCGAAACCTTAAGTGCTCTTGCGGTCTGGCTCATGCTTCCTCCTGCACCGGGTTCATCAGCCTGGATCGTGGGTTGGCGGCATCCAGTTCCTTGACGAGCGCCGTCGCGACCTCCGCGGCGCTCCCGGGACGCTCCTGCGCCTCGCCCCAGCGCCAGCCATCGAGGTAGGCATCCATCGCGGTGGAACCCTCCTTCATCGCGTAGGCATCGATCGCCGCCTGAAAGCGGCCGGGCAAGATCCGCTTGACCTCGCCATCGTCATCCCAGGCCTTGACCTGAGCCGGGATGTGTTTCCAGAACATCACCTGGTACTTCGCCATCAGGCCGCCGCCTCGACCAGCTCGGCGAGCCGGGTTTCGAGCTCGCCGAACCCGACCTGCCTGACCTCGAGCGGCAGGCCGAGGTATTCGCCGATCTCCTGCGCCTTCTCAGCCAGCCGCGCGTCGGCGAACTGCGCGAGGTACAGGAGGTCCGTGTAATTCTGGAAATAGACGGGCTTCAAGTCGGGGTAGCGGTCGAGCCCCAGCCCTCGAACCACGGCACGTTCGAAGTTCCGGACCAGCCAATCGGTCAAGAAGAAGGTGGCCGGGCGCTCGTCGGCAATCCGATCGAAATCCGTGCCGGCAAACATCTCATAACAGTGGGGTCCCCGCACCCGAACGGCGCCGTAGCGCTGCAGGACCGGCTCCAGGGCACCGGCGGTGCCGCAGTCGCCGTAGACCACCACGACCTGGCGATAGCCGGCCGACAGCTCGCCCAGCTTGCGGTCGACCGCCGCCACGATCTTCTTCGGATAGAAGTGGTGCAGCGCGGGCACGCCGTAGATGTCGAGGTTCCAGCCGTGCTGATCGACGATCGTCTTGACCTCCTTTCCCAACGCGCCACATATCAATAGGGCGACGCTCTTCATTGCAGCGTCTCCAACTCTGGGAACTGCAGCACGGAGATGAAGGAGTCGTTGAAGTCGGAGCGGCCCGAGAGCTCGACATACTCGATCTTCTCGGGGAGCTCGAAGGCCACCTGCCGCTCGCGGAAGGAGAGCAGCGACATCTTGGCGCCCTCACCCGCGGTGTTCCCGACCGAGAGGATGCGATCGACGTCCACCGGCGGCACGAGTCCGATGATCTTCGCGCTCTCCGGGTTCAGATAGGAGCCGAAAGACCCGCCCAGCAAGACCTCGTCGAGGTCCGCCGTCTTGACCCCCATCACGTCCATCAGCACCTTGATCCCGGTGGCGATCGACCCCTTACCGAACTGCAGCTCGCGAATGTCGCGCTGGCTCAGGTAAACGTTCTCGGCCAGCAGGAAGGCGCGCACGCCGTCGACGCTGATCAGGCGATCCGAGAGCGGGTGCTCGGGAACTTCCTCGCGGCTGCGCATCTTGCCGCCGGCGTCGAGCAGGCCGACCACCCGCAGCTGAGCCACCGTATCGACCAGGCCTGAGCCGCAGATGCCGCGCGGCGCCACATCGCCACCGATCACCTGGAGCTCGACACGATCGCTCAGGGTCACGCCCTCGATCGCGCCATCCGTGGCCCGCATCCCACAGCGAATCTGGCTGCCTTCGAAGGCCGGCCCGGCGGGCGCGGCGGTGCAAAGGACACGTTTGAGGGAGCCGAGGACGATCTCGCCATTGGTCCCCACGTCGACGAAGACGCGCAACTTCTCCTCCCGCGCGAGGCCGGTCGCGATCACCCCCGCGACGATGTCGGCGCCAACGTAGGCCCCGATCACCGGTAGCGTCTGCACGTATCCGCCGGGGTGGATGTCGAGGCCAACCTCGCGGGCGGGCAGGTAGAGGGGATCACGGAAGGCCGGGGTGAACGGCATCATCGAGATCGGCGTCGCGTCGATGCCGAGCAGCAGGTGGAGCATGGTCGCATTTCCGACGATCACCATCTCGTAGACGCGATCCCGCGCAACGCCGGCCGCCGCGTAAAGCTCGGCCAGAATGCCGTTCATCGTGCGCAGGACCGCCTCGCGCAGCTCCGCCTTCGCCTCGTCCCCCTGCATACCGTGGCTGATCCGCGAGATGACATCGGCCCCGAACGGCGCCTGGCCGTTGAGCGTCGACCGCACCGCTTCGGCCATCCCGGTGCGCAGGTTCATCAGCGTGCCCACCACCGTGGTCGTCCCGAGGTCGAAGGCGATGCCATAGCTTTGCTCCCGGGTATCGCCGGGCTCGACCGCGATCAGCCGGTCACCGCCCAGCACGGCGGTCGCCTTGAAGTCGGCCGCCCGGAGGACCGCGGGGAGCGTGCGCAGGACCCGGAGATCGGTCTTCATGTCGAAGCCTTCGGCGGTGAGCGCATCGCGAAGCCGCTCGTCGTCACTACGCTGGTCTTCGAGGCCGGGTTCGGCCAGCTCGACAAAGACCTTGCGGACGTTCGGGTCCAGCAAGACCAGCCGGTTGACCCCCATCGTGGCCGCTTTCGGAACCCGGAGCAGCTCCGGCACGGTCACCGTGGTGTCTTCGTAGACCTTCGCCTGGCAGGACAGTCGCCAACCCGCCTCCAGATCGCTCGCGCGCAGTTGCTTGCGATCAGCCGCGGTGATCTCGGCGCCACCCTGCAGGACCTGGACCTTGCACTTGCCGCAGGTACCCCGGCCGCCGCAGGTGGAATCGATCGGCAGCCCGATCCAGTGCGCCGCGCTGAACAGTGTTGTCCCTGGCGGCACCCGGGTCACCTTGTCGAACGGCTTGTAGACGACCTGGAGCTTCTTCTGGATCACGGACGTCTCAATGCCTCGGTTGCGCCCTCCGGCGCACTCGGCTGGGGCGACGCCCCGGCCGATACCGCCTTCTTCTGCTCGGCCCGGAATGCGGAGATCCATCGCATCGCGTACTCGTCGTGGCCGAGCAGAAGGTCGGAGGCCTGCACCGCCTTGCGCACCTCCGCCACCAGCGGATTGGTGATGGCACAGGTCAGCCCGGCGTGCATCGCAACGGAGAAGAAGGCCGCGTTGAGGATATGCCGGTCGGGCAGGCCGAAGGACACATTGGACGCGCCGCAGATGATGTTGTTGCCCAGCTGCTCCTTGATCAACCGCATCGTCTCGAGCGTGACCAGCCCCGCCTGCGGATCGGCGGCCACGGTCATCGCGATCGGGTCGATGATGACGTCCTCGGGCGGAATGCCGTAGTAGGCGGCGCGCTCGATGATTCGGCGGGCGATCTCTACGCGCTCCTGCGGCACCATCGTGATGCCCGTTTCGTCGTTGCTCATGCCGATGACCGCCGCGCCATGCTTCTTGACCACCGGCAGGATGCGGTCCATGCGCTCGTCCTCGGCCGTCACCGAGTTGACCAGCGCCTTGCCTTCATAGGCGGCCAGCGCCGCCTGCAGCGCCTCGATCACGGAGGAGTCGATGCAGATCGGGACGTCGGTGACCTCGCTGACGGCCTTGATCGCCGCCACCAACAGCGCCGGCTCATCCACCAGGGGCACGCCGGCGTTGACGTCGAGCATCTGGGCGCCGGCCTCCACCTGGGCGATGGCGTCGGCCTTCACCCGATCCATCACGCCCGCTTTCATCTCGGCGGCGAGCACCTTGCGGCCGGTGGGATTGATCCGCTCCCCGATCATGACGAAGGGCCGGTTCCCGGAGATGACGACCTCACGCGAGCGCGAGCGGAGGACCGTCTCCATCAGCCGCGGCCTCCGACCGTCGCCAGCGGACTCAGCGTCGGCCGGGGCAGCAAGCCCGCCGCCTCCGCGACCTGGACTACGCCTTCTTCCCATTTGATGCCGATCAGGTGAACGCCGCTCACGCCCGGGATCTCCCGCACCGCGTTGACCAGTTCGACCGCGATCTTGATCCCCTCCTCGGCCTGCCGCGCGGGAGGCGTCCTTTCCAGCCGATTGACCAGCGCGTCCGGCACTTGCAGGCCCGGGACCTTGTCGCGCATGAAGCGGGCGCCCCGCGCCGAGCGCGGGATCCCGATCGAGGGAAGGATGAAGACTTTGCCGGTGAGGCCGAGATCCGCGGCCATGCCCATGAACCGGGCAAAGAGCGGCACGTCGAAGACCAGCTGGATCTGCACGAAGTCGGCGCCGGCCCGCATCTTCTTCTGGAGCCGCAGGGGGCGGAAGTCGAGCGGCGGCGCGAACGGATTCTCGACGGCGCCGATGAAAAAGGACGGCGGCTGGTCCAGCTTTCGCCCGCTCAGGTAGATGCCCCGGTCTCGCATGGTGGCGGCGACCTCCAGCAGCTGCATGGAGTCGATGTCGTAGATGCGGCGGGCTTCCGGGTGGTCGCCGGCGGTCACGTCATCCCCGCTCATCAGGACGAGGTTGCGGACGCCCAGCGCGGCGGCGCCGAGCAGGTCCGCTTGCAGCGCCAGCCGGTTGCGGTCGCGGACGGTCAACTGCATGATCGGCTCGAGCCCCTTCTCCACCAGGAGGTGCGCCGCGGCCAGCGACGAGAGATGCACGTGGGCGCCGGTGTTGTCGGTGCAGTTGATGGCGTCGACCGATCCGCGCAGCACCTCGGCCCGGCGCCAGACCGCTTCCGGGTCCGCGCTGTTGCTCGAGGACAGCTCGGCGGTCACCACGAATCGGCCCTCGCCCAGCAAGCCCGCAAGCCGGCTAGGGCTGCCCATGGGCCTCCCAACCCTTCGGCGCCACCTGGTCCCGACCGCTGACGAGGTTGATCCACGAGGAGGTGCCTTGCAGCTGCCAATCCACCGGCTTTTGCAGATGCTGAATGTGCTCCTTGAACGCCGGCAACCGTCGCGAGCCCTCCCAGGCTTCGACCCAGACACAAGGCTTGTCCGGATACACCTCGCAGTTGCCGTTCGCGCGCACCCCGCCGCAGGGCCCGTTGCGAAGATTTTTGGGGCACCGCATCGGGCAGGTCAGACCGGTCGAGTGCAGAATGCACTGGCCGCACATGCGGCAGTCCCAGATCGCTTCCTTCAGCGGCTTCTCGACGGCGAGCACCAGACGCTCGATAACGCGCACCGGCCTATCCCTTTTTGAGCGTCTTGTCGATGAGCTCGACCGCCTGGGCGAGCGCCGCATTCTCCGCCGCCTGGGCCGCGCCCACGATCTGCTTGGCCATGCGGGTCGCGATCGAGGCATCGGGCGCGTAGTGGTCGGCGCCGGCGAGCTTCGCGTATTCCTCGGTGACGGGCGCGCCGCCGACCATGACGGCAACCCTGTCACGCAGGCCGGCCTTCTCCAACGCCTGGATATTGACCTTGAACATCGGCATCGTCGTGGTGAGAAAGGCCGAGAAGCCGACGATGTGCGGTTCATTGGTTCGAACGGCCTCGACGAATTTCTCTGGAGGACAATTGACGCCGAGGTCGACGACCTCGAACCCGGCGCCTTCCAGCATGATGATGACGAGGTTCTTGCCGATGTCGTGGATGTCGCCCTTGACGGTGCCGATCACGTACTTCCCAATCGGCTTGGCGCCGGTCTCGGCGATCAGCGGCCTCAGGATGACCAGCGCCCCCTGCATCGCTCGGGCGGCGATCAGCATCTCGGGGACGAAGAAGTCACCTTTCTCGAACCGGCGGCCCACCTCTTCCAGCGACGGGATCAGGGCCTTGAACAGGATGTCCATCGGATCCATGCCGAGCTTCAACCCTTCGTCGGTCAGCGCCTTCACCTCAGGCGCGTGCCCGTTCAGCGTGTGATCGAACAGTTCCTGCCGAATCTCTTCCTCCCGACTCACGCCTCGCCTCCTCCTGGGATGTAGCCCATCCGTCGCGAGATCGCCTCGCCGGCCTCACGCGTCATCTCACCCAGCTCGGTCAGCCGTTGGGGGGTCACTCGGTAGGAGGGGCCGGCCACGCTGACCGCGGCCTGGACCCGGCCGTCGGCCGCCCGCACCGGGGCGGCCACGGCATTCAAGCCGACCTCGAGCTCTTCAAGGGTGAAGGCGTAGCCGTCCTCGACCACCCGGCGGAGCTGCTTCTCGAGCGTACGGGCGTCGGTGATCGTTCGGGCCGTGAGCCGCGGCAGCGTCCCGGCAAGGAGCCGGCGACGCTCGCCCTCTGGAAGATAGGCGAGTAGCACCTTGCCGTTCGAGGTCGCGTGCAGCGGCGTCTGCTTGCCGACCCAGTTGACGTTGACGACCAGGTTGGGCGCGGCGATCTGGTCGATGTTGACAACCTGCTCGCCCTGGAGGATGGCCAGGTTGACGGTTTCTCCGCTGCGGAGGGCGAGCTCTTCCAGCACGGGGCGCGAGGCTCGCGCGAGGTCCAGCTCAGCAACGACCGAGCCCGCCAGCCGCACCAGGCCATAGCCCAACCGGTACTTCTCGGTGCTCGGGTTCTGTTCCACCAGGCCGTGCTCCTGGAGGGTCGACAGCAGGCGAAAGACGGTCGACTTGTGCACTTCCAGCCGGCGGGCGAGGTCCGTGACCCGCATCTCCGGCTCCGTCCCGAGGAGCTTGAGGATCTCCAACGCCCGGTCCAGCGACTGCACTTTGTTGCGCGTCACGAAACCGGTGCTCATCGCACAACAAATATAGCGTCCAAATGGGGGCCGACGCAACTGAATGTCCATCCCGGAAGTTGGCTTGTTGAGCGCCAGCGCTGGCGTCAGATGGTCAGCTTGCCGCTGTTGCTGCCGCTGTTGCAGCTGTACTCAAGCCGCTCTCTAGTTCGGCACCCTCCGGTTGGCCCCCTCCGGTTGGCCCGGGAAAACCCCGCCGTCCGGCGGGTACCACGAACTCGATTTCCGGCTAATGTTCGATTTCGTTCGCGGCCGCACGGTCTGAAGATGGGGAGTCGAAAGCCAGTGGTTGACCCGGGGCGGTCTCCAAGAGGCTCACGCGCGGCGGTCGTGGCGGGTTTTGGTTCTCACGCCAGCCGGTCTGCATCCTCTTGGCCTCGGAGCTTGGCCCTGATGGTCGCCTTCACGCTCTTGACGAGCGCCACCGTGGACGCAGGACCGGTCCGAGGCAGCTGGGCGCCCATTGTGACGAAGGCGCCTGGCCCGGGGAAGCCAAACCTGTTCGATCCCAGAATGGACTCCAAGTCGGGACCGGCATCGAAACTCCTCAACCCAACGCTAGGAACTCAACCGGCAGACCACTCCAGCTCTTCGAGCGCAGTTGGCGGCGCTCCATCCCCCAAACCGGGGAACAATGCGGGCCTGATGGCGCCGAGCTCGTTTCAGCTGAGCGCCACCGCTCCCAGCCACTTCCGGAGCAGCGACGGCAAGCTGGAGATCGATGTGCCGGCCGGAGCCGTGAGTGCGGCCGACTTGAGGACGGATGGTGGCTCCGCCTCGTTGTCTGTGAGCCAGATCCTGCCTGGATCGGGGTCGAACGCCGGCGGAAGTGGCCATTTCAGCTTCGGCACCTACCTGCTCCAGGTTGTGGATGCCAATGGCAAGGCCGCCAAGCACGGGCTGCGGGTGCCCGTGTCGCTCAAGCTCCACGGCGGGGGCCAGGGCACGGCACTCGACCTGGCGCACAGCACCTTGGTCTTGAATAGGTATTACCCAGCCGACCTCAAGACTGCGCCGGCCGGGGCGCCGCTGACGAGCCTGAGCCCGGTCTTTGATGCGAAGACCCAGACCATCAGCGCCATGGCGTCGCTCCTCTCCTCAAGCACCTCGGCCAGCTTTGGGACCAACACCACCTCGGTGGCGACATTTGGCAAGCCGCAGCCGTTTGAGGCGAGCTTGAGTGGCGCCAGCCTGACAGCCAGATACCCGCTGGACCTGCCAGCTGGCCCCAAGGGGGTCAAGCCGCCGCTGGTGCTGGCCTACAACTCAGCCGGGGTGAGTGACCAGCACAACCCGCAGGGGGCGGCGGGCTGGGTAGGTGAGGGCTGGAACATGTCGATGGGCGCAATCAGTTGGGCGGAGCACTACGTAGCGGACGCCGGGGGCACCACATGGCAGGACTCCTGGCAGCTGAGCGACCCCTACGGGACGGCTGTCGATCTGATCCCGCCTTCCACCAGCACAGCGATCTACTTCGAGGACAGTGGCCACACCATTACGACCACCCCGGTGCAGTGGCAGACCGCACCCGAGGTGTACGCCAAGGTCTACTCCTTCCCGAGCGGGCTGGCGGCACTCCCGGGATGTGGCGGCCAGACCTCACCCTGCTTTCGGGCCTTCTTGACCAACGGGGTGATGGAGGAGTTCGGATGCACGGTCGATTCACTCCTGTACTACCCGAACAGCGCAGGCAAGCCCTACATCTACAGCTGGCTGCTGGACATGATTGTGGAGCCAGACGGAAACCAGATCCACGTCGGCTACAACTGGGACGCGGTGACGGCCCACGGGATCTCGTATCCCCGGGATGCCATCCTGGACCGAGTGGAGTGGGACTCGCCGACGTGCAGCAGCACCAGCACGATGTGCACCTGGGGCGCGACGCCGCCAAACCAGTGGGCGCCTTTGATGCGGGTCACCTTTGGGGCTGCCCACATCGTCAACTTCAGCCCGAGCGGGAGCGCCAACTGCGGGGCGGTGGGGAATGGGTCCGGGTTGCGCTGCGACGACCCGGTGGACCTGACCAGCACAGGGGGCCTGGCGGCGCCACTGGTGCAAAGCGACTTTGTGCTCAATGGCATCTACGTAAACATCTGTGATGCGAGCTGCACCACCTCCCCCGTCTGGAACACACTGCGGGACTACCAACTGGGCTACGACCAGTCGGCGAACGGCACGATCGCGATCGATCCCATCACTGGCAAGGCGGAGTCCACCGCGGGCAAGCTCAACTTGACCCAGGTCGCAGCCTACGGAGACGACTTCACCACCGCGTTGCCGGTGACCAACTACACGTACACCAAGCAGATTGAATATTACGAGGACAGCCTCAACTTCCCTGCCGCGTCGCCGAGCAACCCGGTTTGCTCATTTTCGGCCTGCCCGAACGGCAACGGCAGCCCCAACTGCGGACCCTCGTTCAACACAGGCTATACGCCTTACAACCGCGGCTGCGTCCTCTGGAGCCAGAGCTATGAGGGCAACAGCTACTACCTGAGTTCAACCAGCAATGGCATCGGGCTGGCCCAGAGCTTCACCTGGGCGAACTTGCGCTCCAACCTGCACGGCACGGACTGGTGGAACGGACACAACAACGGAGGCAGCCTCACTGTCTGGAACCTGTCGTGGAACCCACTGGAATGCAACACCAACCAGTCCAACATCTACCCCTGCGACATGGCGGACGATGGGGTTTGGAGCCGGATCGGGCTGGCGTCGCGGACCGACAACCTGGTGCGCCTGACCCAGAACGGCCAGGGTGGCGGGCAGACCACAACGCCGGTTGGCGGCACCACCTCCTACACGTACCAAGACGTGTTCCCCGACGCGGTCCAGCTCTGCCCGTTGCATACATCGAACAACTATCCGTCGGCGTGCGTGGCCGGCTTCAGCTGGGGGAGCGGGTACGACAACGATTACCTGGACTTCTACAACGGCATCTTCATGGGCTTCACCCAGGTCCAGGTGACCAACCCGGACGGGAGCGTCGAAGCCCACAAGTTCTTCTCCGCCGAGGGCTGGGGCGGCTGGGGCACCAACAACGCGCAAGGTGGGACGGTCGGACTGTCGATCATCTGTCCCTACTCGGCGCAGTCGAGCCCGCCAAACATCGACACCTGCTGGTCTGACCCCTACTGGGACGTGGCCAACCAGACAAGCTACCCGGGGCAGGCCAACGCGCTGCATGGGCGGGAGTACGAGGTGGATCGCTACGACACCAATGGGAGCACGCTGCTGGAGCAGGTGAAGACCCAGTACAACCCGATCTGCACGCCGCCTATCATCCCGGCGGGCTCGCCTTCGGTGAGCGGGTACACCAACAACGGCTGGGGCGGCAACCTGGTCAGCTCACTTGACTTGGGCAACCCCGAGGTGCCCTGCGATGTCCAGACCGGCCAGGTTGACGACTACCAGTACAACGGGGCGAGTGGAACCGTGCCAGACCAGACCACGACCTACGCCTATGAGACGGGCACGAGGCCCTGCGCAACTTGCTATGGGCGGGTGACCAAGGTGACCACCAGCAGCAACGACGGGAACGTCAATGGCAATCCGGTGACCATCGTCAACACAACCGCCTACACCTGGAACGACAACATCAACACGGCGGCAAGGCCGATTGCCGGCCTCTACTTGATCGAGTTCCCTGGCTTCAATGACGCCGAGAACTCCAGCGGTGGCGTCCAGCAGTGCACATACACCAGCTATGACGGCCAGGCCAACACCCTGGGGGCAACCTCGGGGCTGACCAAGGGGGGTGTGTCGAGATCGAGCACCTACACCAACTGCGGGGCACTGACGACTGCGAATGAGCTGGCGACGACGAGCTTCTACGACTCGCTGGGCAACCTGGTGGCCACGAGAGATCCGAACATGTCCTCTTACGGCGGCTCGTCGCCAAGCAGCGGCTGTACGACGCCAAGCCAGGGTGGCAGCACCTACTTCACCAACTGCGCCACTTTCGACGGCTACTTCAAAGCACTGACTGTGCAGCAGGCCAATGCGCTCAACCAGGCGACAACCAGCGCCTACCAGGCACCCGCAAGCGCGAACGCGAGTGGCGGCTTTGGGCTGTGGCAGATGTCAAGCACAGACGCCAACAACCAAACCACGAGCTACACCTACGACGCCCTGGGGAGGCAGACCAGTGCGACCCTGCCCTTGGAGACAAGCCCGCTCAGCACCCAAACCATGGCGTACGCAGTGTGGTGCTCGGGGTCGGCGGCGCAAAGCCCGTGTGCGGAGACCGACAGGACGCAGCGACTGAATGCCAGCCAGACGGTCACTGCCCGAACCTTCTATGACGGCATGGGGAACGTGGTCGAGACGAGAAACCCAGGGCCTGCCGGGCAAGATGTCGTCCAGTACAACTTCTACGATCCTTCGCAGCGCCTGATCTTCAAGAGCGTCTCGTACTTCGTGGCCACCTACAGCGGAGGGCCGGGGGTGAGCGCGTACTCCATCCCCGACAGCACGGTGGCGGGCACGACCTACACCTACGACGGGCTGGGGCGGACCAGGTCAGCCAGGGATCCCGTGTCGGTGACCACCAACACCTCCCACGGCGTGGCCTGCAACGCAGCGGCCACCGGCGACAGCGCCTGCTACAGCCAGGTGCTGACAGACGATGGGCTCAACCACCGGTCGGGCGCGCTGACCGACGCGATGGGGCGCACCCTGTATGAGCAGAAGTACACCGGCAACTCGATTTCGACCTGGGCGGCCTATGCGACCACCAAGTATGCCTATGACTACAACGGCAACCAGACCTGGGTGCTGCACCCGGACGGCATGAACAACAGCACGGCGCAGTACGACATGGCCAGCAGGAAGACATACAACTTCGATGGAGACGTGCGGCAGCAGAACTTCGCCTACGACAAGAACGGCAACCTGACCGAGATGATCGATGGCCGCCAGTCAGCCGCGGGCACGACCTTCATCGGCTACGACCTGCTCAACCGGCCAATCTGGCGCAACACGACCAGCACGCCGACTGGCGCCTACGACACCTACACCTACGACGGCACGAGTGGCGGCAACTTCGGCCAAGGCAGGCTGACGAGCGAAACCTTCTCGGCGGCGCCGAGCAATTCGCTCAGCGGCAGCTACAGCTATGGATATGACGCGAGGGGCCGGCAAACGTCCTCAACACTGGCAGTGGGCGCCAACAGCTACCCGCTGCAGACCAGCTATGACGACGCCGGCAACGTGCTATCCCAGGTCTACCCCACCGGCGAGACGGTGACCAATTCATACAGCGCCCAAGACTGGTTGAGCGGGGTCAGCACCACCCAGGGGAGCACGGCGCTGCTGGCGGGCGCGACGTATTCAGGCCCAGGTGGGGCAACCGGCTTGATTGGCGGCGGCAGCCTGGACGGCGGCACCTACCAGTACAGCGCCAGCTTCGATTTGCTGGCGAGGGCCACCGACATCAACGTCAAGCAAGGCAGCACAACCTTATTCGACCAGGCGCGGACGTTCGATGCCGCGGGCAATGTCAGCACGGCGAACACAACGCTGAGCGCGGGCACTGACAACCAGGCTTTCTGCTACGACGAGCAGAACCGGGTGGTGGCGGCAGCCAGCAGCGGCACGGTGCCTTGCCAAAGCTTGGCTGGTGGGACCCTGGCGGCAGCCAACTACAACCAGAGCTTCAGCTACGACTCCTTGGGCCGGCTGACCAACGGCCCGCTGGGCGCCTACAGCTACGCGGGAGCCTTCCAGCCGCACGGTGCCTACAAGATCGGCACCAGCTACACCGCGGCCTACGACGGAGCGGGCAACATGTCCTGCCGGGCGGTGACGAGCGCGACGACTTGCCAGGGGACGCAGACGGGGGCGCAGCTGGCCTACAACAACCAGGACCAGCTGTCCAACTGGCAGGACCAGCCGGGCACGCCCACCACAACGGGAGCGTTCCTCTATGACGGGCAAGGCAACCGAGTCGCTGAGCAGACGGTGTCGGGCGGCGTGACCACCACAGTCGTCTACATCGGCAACATCCAACAGGTCAGCTCTGTGGTGGGCGGAACCAGCACATCCGTGCCAGTTAACGGACCGATCAATTCCAACCTGTTAAGCTCGTCCGCGACTCAGGCTGGCCAGCACGTGATAACTACATCGCCTGAGGCAGGTGGTAGCGCTGGCTCCACTCGCTCGACGAACATCGTCAGATCTACGGGTTGCACAGCGACGCCTTCCGCTCCGACCAACGTCACGGCTACTGCGGGAAACGCACAGGCCACCGTAAGCTGGACCGCTGCCTCTGCGGGGAAGGGCTGCACGATGAGCTCTTACACCGTGACGTCTTCACCAGAAGGAATCACGGCCACAGTCAGTGGAAGCACAAGCAGCGCCACCGTGACGAATCTGCTCAATGGCACGACGTACACCTTCACGGCGTACGCATGCAACCAGTCGTATTGCGGTCCCTCGTCTACCGCATCCAACGCAGTGACCCCCACTGGCACCAACAGTCCCCCCAGCGCACCGCAATCGGTGAGTGCGACAGCCGGCAATGCCCAGACGACCGTCAGTTGGAGCCCGCCCACCTCGCGCGGCGGCGCAGCGATCGCCTCCTACACCGTCACGTCATCACCCGGCGGCCTTACCGCCACGGTAAACGGCAGCACAACCAGTGGAACTGTGAGCGGGGTGACCAATGGGACGAGCTACACCTTCACGGTGACGGCAACCAACTCCGCGGGTACAAGTCCTGCCTCGGGCCCATCGAACAGCGTCATCCCAGTTGGGCCGCCCGGAGCGCCCACCAACGTGACCGCAACGGCGGGCAACGGACAGGCTTCAGTGACCTGGACCGCCCCCGCCAATACCAACGGCGGCGCGATCACCGGTTACACAGTAACGGCATCTTCGGGTGGCGCCACTGGCACCAGCTCGGGGTCCACGTCGACCAGTGTAGTCGGCCTCGTCAATGGCACCGCATACACGTTTACGGTAACGGCTACCAATTCCGCCGGCACCGGTCCTGCTTCGGCGTCGTCCAACAGCGTCACTCCCTCAGCGTCCATCAGCAACCCGCCCACCTTCATCCAGCAGGTCAACACGACCGCCTACGGAACATCCGGTGCGGTGACGCCCAGCTTGAACATCACCAATGGCAACCGGCTGATCGTCCTGGTTGGCGTCTACACGAGTCCGGCGGCAACCGTCAAGAGCGTCACCGACACGGCCGGCAACAGCTACGTCGAGCTACAGCATTTCGCAGCCCAAGACGGTACCGAGCTCAGCGTCTGGACCGCGCCCATCAGCAAGGGAGGGGGCACCAAGCCGACCATTACCGCGACGGCAACAGCAACTGCTTTAGTCGGAGTTGCGGCTCTCGAGTACACGGGAATCTCACCCGTCGCCGACGCCACAGTCGTAGATCAACAGGCGCAGGCCACGGGGACGACTGGGACAACGAGCGCGACCGTGAGCTCGGGTGCCACCGGCCCGACGGCAGCTCCGAATGAGCTGGCGCTCGGGTTCTACATGGATGGCGGCTACTACGACACACTGACACCGGCCACGACATGGAACGGGCGCGTCAACCATTCGCCCGATTTCTATCCGGAGTTCCTGGCCGAAGAGCAACTGGTGGCCGCAGGAGCCACGCCCAACGCAAGTGTCGGAACCGGCTCCTACACCAGTTGGGCCATGAGCACGCTGGTTTTCAAGCCGGCACCCACCCCGCCATACGCACCCACCAACCTCACGGCTACGGCGGGGAACGCCCAGGCGTCGGTGAGCTGGACGCCGCCTAGTTCCAATGGAGGCAGCCCGATCAGCTATTACACCGTCACGTCCTCGCCAGGCGGCTTGACCGCCCAGACGGCCGACGGAACGACCACGACGGCGACGGTGACCGGGCTGACCAACGGCACCAGCTACACCTTCACGGTGACGGCAACCAACGCCATTGGGACCGGGGCGGCCTCGGCGGCCTCCAACGCGGTGACGCCGGCCACGGTGCCGGGGGCTCCCACCGGCGCCACGGCGACGGCGGGCAACCAGCAGGCGACAGTGAGCTGGACGGCGCCGGCGAGCAATGGCGGGAGCCCCATCAGCTATTACACGGTGGCCTCGTCGCCAGGCGGCTTCACCGCCCAGACGGCGAATGGGACGACGACCTCGGCGACGGTGATCGGGCTGACCAACGGGACGAGCTACACCTTCACGGTGACAGCGACCAACGCGGTGGGCACCGGGGCAGCGTCGGGCGCCTCCAACGCGGTGACGCCGACGGCCACGGTGCCGGGCGCGCCGACCAGTGCCAGCGCGACTGGTGGCAACTCCCAGGCAACGGTGAGTTGGACGGCGCCGGCGAGCAATGGCGGGAGCCCCATCACCTATTACACGGTGACGTCATCGCCAGGTGGCTTCACCGCCCAGACGGCCGACGGGACGACGACGACGGCCACGGTGACGGGACTGAGCAACGGCATTAGCTACACCTTCACGGTGACGGCGACTAATGCGGTCGGAACCGGGGCGGCGTCTTCGCCCTCCAACGCGGTGACGCCGGCGACGGTGCCAGGGGCTCCCACCGGGGCAACGGCGACGGGTGGCAATGCGCAGGCGACCGTGAGCT
>Ga0207646_10001301_pt1 | contig 31096 bp, 27 predicted proteins | sample KBSK5502metaG_FD_184343 | JGI IMG/M metagenome (GOLD analysis project Ga0207646, IMG submission 184343) | Corn, switchgrass and miscanthus rhizosphere microbial communities from Kellogg Biological Station, Michigan, USA - KBS K5-50-2 metaG... | ecosystem: Host-associated > Plants > Roots >... | reverse complement strand
GCGAGCGTGGGCGGTAGCACGGCGAAGGCGAGCGCGGCCAGGACGAGCGCCAGGTACCTCTGTCGAGCGTGTCTCATGGAGTCCCCTTGTCGCGGAGCAAGATCTGGAACACGGCGCGGGTGAAGAGCACAGCGCATGAAATCAGCGGGCGCGCGGACCGGTCAAATGAAGAAACGATGAACTGGCTGCTACGCGAAGTAACACGCGTGTAGCAATGCGCGCGCTCGGACGGGCGGCGCCGCGTCGGCGGCGACCGGCGCGGTCGCGGCTTACTGCATGGCGGCGCGATGCGCGGCGGCGAGAACCCGGTTCAAATCGGCGGGGCGCTTGTAGGGAAGCCGCTCGCGGAGGTTCGACAGCGACGCGCCCGGACTGATGCGGCTCGCCTCCTCCCACGCCTCTCGTGCTTCCAATGCTCGGCCGAGCTCGCTCAGCACGATGGCGCGGTACGCGTACGCGGGCACGAAGTTGGGATTCTGCTGCACGATCTTGCCGAAGGCGGCCAGGGCTTCCTGCCGCCGCTCCGTCAGGAAATACGCGTGGCCGAGCGTCCACAGATAGAAGAAGGGGTAGCGCGGGTTGAGACGCATGGCCTGACGGATGACGCGAATGCTTTCCTCTGCCCGGCCCGACCAGCCGAGTATTTCCGCCAGCGTTTCGTAGCCGTCGGCGTCGTTCGGGTCGAGTGCGACGCCACGCTCGGCCTGGGCAACGGCGCGGTCGTGCTCTTTCTGCCACAGAGAGATCTGGGCCAGCAGCCGATAGGCGTCGCCAAGCGTGTTGTCCAGCGCGATGGCCCGTTCGGCCAGATCACGAGCCTGCTCGAGCGCCCGTCGGTCAGTGGTCCAGAGGAGCTGCCAGCTCTGGAGAACGCTCCAGCCGAGGCCTGCGTAGGCCGCCGCATACCTGGGATCGAGCTCGAGCGCGAGCGTGAAGAGCCGGCGCGCCTCCGCGTTGCTCTCGCGCGTCGTATGCTTTCGCTCGTCATGCCCGCGCAGCACCAGGTCGTAGGCTTCCAGCACACCGGTGGGCGTCCGTCCGAAGCGAATTCTCTCAGCCTCGCTGACTTTGACGGAGAGGGCGCGGACGATCTGTTGCGTGACCTCGTCCTGCACGGCGAAGATGTCCCGCACTTCGCGGTCGTAGCGCTCGGCCCAGATGTGATAGCCCGACGTCGCGTCCACCAGCTGGGCGGTGATCCGCACTCGATTGCCGGCACGCTGGACGCCGCCCTCGAGCACATACCGGACACCGAGGTCACGGCCGACCTCGCGCACGTTCACCGGCTTGCCCTTGTAGGTGAACACGGAGTTCCGGGCGATCACGAAGAGACCTGAGATCTTCGAGAGACCCGTGATCAAGGCTTCAGTGACGCCGTCGCTGAAGTATTCTTGCGTCGGGTCCTGGCTCAGATTGGTGAACGGCAGCACGGCCACCGACGGCTTGTCGGGCAAGGGAAGTCCGTCAGACTCGCGAGGACCGAGCAGGCGCCAGCCCGCCCAGCCGCCTACGCCCAGCAGCGCCGCGATGACCACGATCGCGGCCACGCGAATCAGCGATCGTCGATCGACGCGCCCGGGCCTTGGTGACGTTTTTGCGGAAGCGCCGGGCTCGAGCTGAAGACGATACACGCGAACGGGCCTCGCGATGTTCTTCATGGTGTGCTCACCGCTGAACTCGAACGCGAACGGCAGCTTGCCCTCGATCTGATCGTAGGCCGTGCCCGAGAGACAGATGCCGCCGCCTTGGGCCAGGCCCTCCAGCCGGGCCGCGATGTTCACGCCGTCGCCGTAGAGCCGCTCACCCTGGACGATCACGTCACCGAGATTGATCCCGATTCGAAACCGCATCTGCCTCGGCGGCGGCAGATCGGCATTGCGCGACTGGAGCGCGCGCTGGACGTTGACGGCGCACTGCACGGCATCGACGACGCTGGCAAACTCCGCCAGGACGTTGTCGCCCGGCGCGTCGACGACGCGCCCGCCGTGACGCGTGACCGTGGACCCGATGACTTCGCGAGACTCGGTGAGCGCGCGCACCGTCGCCAGCTCGTCGTCGCCCATGAGACGGCTGTAGCCCTCCACATCGGCGCTCAGAATCGCGGCCAGCTTGCGCTCCGCCGGGCGCTCGTCCATGGCGGGAAATTCTACGCGCTGATGAGAGGGATTGTTGCGACTAGAGGTCGCGGATCTCGGGCATCACGTTGCGCCCGATCCGCTCGAACGATTCGAGCATGAGCCGATGGTCACCGACGATGTGACGCACCATCACGCCCTCGACGCCCAGGTCGCGATACCGGCGCAGTTGCCCGGCCACGGTCTGACCGCTGCCGACGAGCAGCTGATCCATGCCCGTGCCGCGATATCCCTCCGCGAGGATGGCCCCAACGACGGCGCGCGCTTGCGCGTCGGACTCGCCGACGTAGATGTCACGACGTACGACGGGGCGCGGACGCTTCCCGGCGCGTGCTGCGGCGTTGCGATAGACATCGATCTGTTGCCGCAGGTCGTCGTCCGTCGCGTTCTGCCCGGTGAGCCATGCATCCCCCAGACGTCCCGCGCGTTCCGCGGCGGCGGGCACCGTCCCGCCGATCCAGATCTCCACGGGCACTCGCGGCAGCGGGCTGATGGTGGCGCCGTCGAGCGAGTAGTACCGGCCGCGGTGGGACACGCGCTCGCCCGAGAGCAGCGCCCGCGTCAGCGTCACGACCTCCTCGAGGCGGCCGACACGGCTTCGTTCCTCGATGCCGAAGGCCTGAAACTGCTGCGGCCGGCCCCCGAGGACGAACGTCACGATCAGCGGCCCCGCAGCGAAGGCGGCGAGCGTGCCGATCTGCTCGGCCAGCAACAGGGGGTGATAAAACGGGGCGAGCAACACCACACCAATGGCCATCGACCCGGTCACGCTCATCAGCCGCGCGATGGTCGGCAGCGGCGAGAACGTCGCGGCGTAGGAAGGATTGGTGGCATGACTGTCGCCCGTCAACAGTGCGTCGAGGCCGGCCGCGTGGGCCGCGGCGGCCACCTCCATCAGGTTCCGCGCCTGCTCTTGGGACGAATATGCGCCCAGCGGACGCTCGATGAACGCGCCTTTCGGCATCGACGCGAGCAGACTCCGAAACCGGTCGTGCGTGGCCGGCGACGTCGGAAAGAGGAAGCGGAGGGACGTGCCGAGCTTCATGACCGTGCGGCGTGCTCCGGCTCCAGCGCGGCGACCAGCTCCTCGATTCGCTTCGCCGTCCCCTTCACCCGCGCGGTGCGCAGCCAGCCGCGCCGTCTCTCACGATCCGCGCCGAGAAATCTCACCCATGCCTCGGGCGATGTCTCGATGACGACGGCGGCGTTCGCCTCGCCCCGCTGCCGCAACCAGTGCTCACCGTCGAAGCGAATGGTGTACGCGCGATCGACGGCGAAGCGGAGCACCCACGCGACGGGCCGAGCGGGCCGCACGCCGCGGCGCTCGAGGTATCGCGTGATGCCGTCGACCACGCGACCGGGATGAATCGCCTCGCCGGAGCGCGGGCGCCCGACCGCGTAGTCGAGACCCCACACGAGCAGCGCATCGAACACGGGCTCGAGCGCGTGTCCTTTCGGGGTCAGCCGGTACCAGACCTCGCGCTGCCCCCTCGCCTCGCGCTCCACGACGCCTTCCGCTTCGAGCGCCCGCAGCCGTGCGCTCAGCCACTTCGGGGTGATCGCCGCCAGCGAGCGGCGCAGATCAGTGAATCGCCGCGGACCCGCCAGGAGATCGCGGACGACGAGCAGCGACCATTTCTCCCCGACCACCTCCAGGGCCCGTGCCGCCGGACAGAAGTGCTGATAGCCGATCCGCGGTCTGGCTCGCTTCGCTGCGGTTGACGCCACGGTATCCAGAGGATAGCATCTGATATCCAAAAGATACCAGGAGAACCCTGATGAGCACCGAGGCCCAGGCGGTCGCCGCGGAGTGGAAGCCGAGCGCGTGCATCCTGTGTGAGTGCAACTGCGGAATCCTGGTTCGGCTGGGCGGCGACGACGGTCGCCGCTTCGAGCAGATCCGCGGCGACAAGAGCCATCCGGCCTCCAAGGGCTATACCTGCCAGAAGGCGCTCCGCCTCGACCATTACCAAAACGGCCGCGGGGAGCGCGTGCTCCATCCCCTGCGCCGACGAGCCGACGGCTCCTTCGAGGTGATCGACTGGGAGACCGCCATCGCCGAGGTCGCCGCGCGCCTGGGCGCGGTTCGTGACACATTCGGCGGCGAGAGCATCCTTTATTACGGCGGCGGCGGCCAGGGCAACCACCTGGGCGGGTTCTACAGCACGGCGACGCTGCGGGCCTTCGGGGCGAAGTACCGCTCCAGCGCGATCGCTCAGGAGAAGACCGGCGAGGTCTGGGTGAACGGCCTGATGTTCGGCACGCCCGTCCGCGGCGATTTCGAGCACTGCGAAGTGGCCGTCTTCGTCGGCAAGAACCCGTGGCAGTCGCACAGCTTTCCGCACGCGCGGCTGACGCTGAAGAACATCGCCAAGGATCCGGCTCGGTCGATGATCGTGATCGACCCGCGACGGACGGAGACCGCGGAGCTGGCCGACTTCCACCTTCAAGTGCGGCCGGGCCGCGACGCCTGGCTGCTGGCGGCCCTGGCGGCCGTCCTCGTCGAAGAGAAGCTGCCCAACGTCGCGTGGCTGGCCGAGCACGCGTCGGGCGTCGACGACGTGATCACGGCGCTGTCGGCGGTGCCGATCGCCGAGTACTGCCGCATCAGCGGCGTCGACGAGGCGCTCGTCCGGGCGGCCGCGCGGCGCATCGCCCGCGCCTCGAGCGTCGCCGTGTTCGAGGACCTGGGCGTTCAGATGAACCGGCACTCCACGCTCGTGAGCTACCTGGAAAAGCTCGCGTGGGTGCTCACCGGGAACCTCGGGCAGCGCGGTGCGCAGTACGCGCCGGCGACCTTCGTGCCCATCGTGCGCGCCAGCAAGAGCGAGCTCGATCCGCGCACGGCGCCCGTCAGCCCCGTCGCCGGAGCGCGAATCCTGAGCGGCCTCATCCCGTGCAACGTCATTCCGGAGGAGATCCTCACCGATCATCCGCGACGCTACCGGGCCCTGATCGTCGAGTCGGGGAACCCCGCGCACTCGCTCGCGGACAGTCAGCGGATGCGCGAAGCGATCGCCGCGCTCGACGTCGTGGTGGCCATCGACGTGTTCATGACCGAGACGGCCCGCCTGGCCGACTACGTCTTGCCGGCCGTAACACAATTCGAGAAGCACGAAGCCACGTTCTTCAACTTCGAGTTCCCGAACAACGTCTTTCATCTCCGTCACCCGCTCTTGACGCCGCCCGACGGACCATTGCCGGAGCCGGAGATCCACGCACGTCTCGTCGAAGCGGCCGGCGTGTTCAAGGATGCCGAGCTCGAGCCGCTGCGGGCCGCCGCCCGCCGCGGCCGCCGGGAGTTCGCTGCGGCGTTCGCCGAGGCGACCAAGGCGAACCCGCGGCTCGGCGCCGTCACGCCGGTCGTGCTCTACCGCACGCTGGGCCCGACGCTTCCGCACGGCGCCGCCGCGGCCGCCGCGTTGTGGACGGCGGCGCACCGATGCGCCACGCTCAACCCCGCGAGCGTCCGGCGAGCCGGATTCGGCGAAGGCTTCGAGGCCGGCGAGAAGCTTTTCGACGCGATCGTCGCGAGCCCGTCGGGCGTGGTGTTTGCCGCCGACGACTACGACGAGACGTGGCGGAGGGTGCAGACCGAGGACGGCCGCGTGAACGTGAGCCTTCCGCCGCTGCTCGATGAGCTGGCCGCGCTGGCCTCGGAGGTTCCGCCCGGCGACGATCCCGCGTGGCCGTTCCTGCTCTCAGCGGGTGAGCGGCGGTCATTCACGGCGAACACGATCATGCGCGATCCCGAGTGGCGCAAGGCGGATCCCGACGGCGCCCTGCGCGTCTCGCCGGCGGATGCCGCCCGCGTCGGTCTCGCCGACGGCGGGCGGGCTCGCCTCACCACGAAGCGCGCCAGCGTCGTCGTCACCATCGCGATCGACGATGCGATGACCGCGGGACACGTGGCGCTCCCGAACGGTCTCGGCGTCGACCATCCGGACGGCGATCAGCGCATTCGAACCGGCGTCGCACCGAACGAGCTGACCGCCGGCGAGGATCGCGATCCCTGGGTCGGCACGCCGTGGCACAAGAGCGTTGCCGCGCGGCTGGAGGCCGTGAGCTAGGGTGCTCCCGTAAGAGCGCCTGCAGGCGCGCTCGGCATCTTGTCGTCGATGCGTCCGTGAGGTAGGGACGCCAGCCGCCTCACATGATCCTCGGCGGCGGTGATCCCGCACGCCTGATGCATGATCTCGCGGGCCAGTGCGAGCATCGGGTAGCCGTTCCGTTCCTCCTCCTGGGGCCGGCCGGCACGGTTGAACGCGCTCCCAAGCTGTAGTGACGTTCCGACGACGCCGCCTGCCCGAGCTAGGCGGCGTACGGGCGCTCGATCGGCGCCGGAGCGAGGCGCGCGCTGAGCGCGGTCGCGGGTCCGCGGGCCGTCGCGGAGGCGAGAAGGGACTGTAAGATCTCGAGCAGTGCCGCGCCGCCGTCGCACGGTGACATATCCGTCGCGCTGATGATGGCGATGCACGCGCGGCGCGGCTCCGCCTCGAGCGAATCGATGAGCGACAGGACCGCGCGCTCGCCGGTTGCGGAATCCTCGACGAGGCTGTACGCGGCCACCGTGTGCGGCGTGAGACGCCCCAGCGCGGTGCGCGCCGGCAGCCGCGCGATGACGTCGTCGGTCGCCCGCACCAGCTGCGCCAGCTGCTCACGGGACCGCACGGGAATCGTCGTGCCCATCGCCAGCGACGCCATCGCGACCACCATGGTCCGTCCCCGGAGGAGATGTGACAGCTCGCAGCCGAACCCATGCCGCCAGCTGTCAGCGCGAAGGAGGGCCGGTCCCTCCAGCACGCCGACGCCGGCCGCGGCGCCCGAGAACACGTCGCCCAAGCGGGCCGCGATGTGCTCGAGAATTCCGAGATCGTGGACGTCGAACGGGACGGGCCGACGGTCGGCCACCATGAGCGCGCCGATGGCGGTGCCATCCATCGAACAGACCGGGACGGCGGCAAGCAGCCGCCATTCCGGAACGTTCGCCCGCACGCTGCCGTTCGGCATGGCGGCGAGATCCGGCACGATCAACGTGGAGCCGCTGGCCACGACGTCGAGCGCGTAGCCGAGGACCCCGTCGGGCTGCATGCCAACCGGCCAGCCCGACGACGCGAACACTTTCAGATGGCCGTCGCCGATGAGCAGCAGCGCGGCGTCGGCGTCATCGAAGTAGCGAGAGAGCAGCCGTGTCCCGAGCTGCGCGACGTCGGGAAAGTGCGGCCGGCGCTCGAGGATCGCCGACACCGCCGTCTTGGCCAGCTCGCTCGCTTGCTGGCGGCGCACCTCGCTGGCCGCGCCGATATGCGCCGGCGGCTCGCGCTTCGCGAGGAGCGACTCGATGAGGGCGACGAGCTGATCGGCATCGACGGGCTTCGTCTGAAAGACTTCGGCGCCTCGATGGCGAGCCTCGCGCTCGACGTCGGGGAAGCCCGACATCGCCACGATCAACGGCAGTGGCGGCGGTAGCTCGCTGCGCATGTGCGTGATCAGCTCGAGTCCGTTCATGTCGGGCATCATGATGTCGGTCACCACGATGTCGGGGCGCCAGCTCCGGGCGATGTCGAGCCCCGCGCGGCCGGACGTCGCGGCGCGCACCTCGTACGCCGTGACGGTTTCGAGGAATGCGACGTAGCTGTCGACGAGCTCCTGAGAGTCGTCGACGAGCAGGATCTTGTTCGCCATGATCGTGAGACTCGAGCGTCCTGGGTGCGACCGGCTGGCGGGAAGAGCCGATCGGTGTCCCGCGCTGCCCCTTCGGCCCTGCCACACGTCTCGGGGAAGGCCTTTCATCGGTCATGTGCACGGCGCTCAGGCTCACCACCACCTCCGGGAGTGTCGTGCATGCGCGGACGATGGACTTCGCCGACGAGACCGCCTCCGACGTCGTCGTGGTGCCGAGAGGCTACGCGCTGATGAGCATGGCGCCGCCCGGTGAGCCGGGGATGACCTGGACCTCGGCCTATGCCGCGCTCGGGGTCAACACCCATGGGCTCCCGCTGCTCATCGACGGACTCAACGAAAAGGGCCTGGCCGTGAGCGCCCTCTATCACCCCGACTGCGCCACGTATCAGAGGGTCGATGCCGACGATGCCGCACGGACCCTGGCGCCACTCGACGTCCCCGTCTGGCTGCTCACACGCTTTGCCAACGCCGACGCCGCCGCCGAGGGGCTCCGCGACGTGCGCGTGGCCGCGAGCGTGTTCGAGCCGTGGGGGTTCGTCCCTCCGCTCCACTATGTGCTCCACGATGCCGAGCAACGCTGCATCGTCGTCGAGTTCATCGATCGCGAGCTGATCGTCCATGACAACCCGCTCGGCGTCGTCACGAACGCGCCCGAATTCGCATGGCACCTCAGACATTTTCAACACTACGTCGATCTCAACTCGACGGCCGCGGGCCGCTTCATGCTGGGATTGCCGGGTGACGCGACACCGTCCTCGCGCTTCGTGCGCGCGGTGGCGCTCTCGCAGGCCGCCCCGCCCGTCGATACCGTCGAGGAAGCGGTCCAGCAGGCCTTCCACATCCTCGCCGCCTGCGAGATTCCGCGCGGCGTCGCCCGCTCGTGTGATGGTGAGCGCGTCTATTGCGATTACACGCAGTACACGAGCGCCATCGACACCACGACGCGCTGCTTGTACTTCCACACGTACGGCAATCGTCGCGTGCGGATGGTCGACCTCATGAAGATGACACTCGACGCGCCGACGCTGACCGTCTTTCCCATGGATCGTCACGAAGACGTGCAGGAGCTGATCACGCCCTGACGCTCGAACTCGATCTTCGCGGCCTGGCGGACCAGCTCGGCCATCGAGCCGGCCGCCGTTTTCGCCATCACGCGGCCGCGATGGAACTTCACCGTCTTCTCGCTGATCCCGAGCTCCGCGCCGACCTGCTTGTTGAGCATGCCGCGCAGCAGGAGGCGGAGCACATCGCGCTCTCGAGGGCTCAGCCGCTCGAATCGGGCCTGGATCGCGGCGCGATCCGCGCGCTCCCGTCTCGTCACGCGCGCGCGGCCGAGCGTCTGGTGCACCCTGTCGAGCAGATCCTGGTCGTCGATCGGCTTTTCCAGGAAATCGACGGCGCCGGCCTTCAGCGCCAGCACGCTCGAGCGGACATCGGCATAGCCGCTGATGAAGATGATGGGAATCTCGCACCCGGCGCGTATCAGCGCCTCCTGGACCTCGAGACCACTGGCGCCGGGCAGGCGCAGGTCGAGCACGAGACACGCCAGCCGGTCGGGGAAGGGCCCGGCGACGAATTCCTTCGACGAACCGAAACACTTGACCTCGAGGCCGTCGGAGCGCAGAAGCCGTTCGAGGCCGCGCCGAACAGACTCGTCGTCGTCGATGATGAGCACCAGACCCCGCGCGTCGCCTCCATCGGTGTCGAGGCCGCTCGCACGGACCGCGTCGAAGCTCGAAGCTGAACTGGGCATTGGCGACTCGCCTCCGCATCTCCAGGTGAACGACATGCTCACAGACGGCTCTATAGCATCGCGTGTCCGGGCCTAAAGTCCAGTTCCCGATCCCGCGGTGTTTTCTTACTGTGAAGCATCTGTGACGGCAACGTGCCCCTGAGGATCCCGCGGAGTGGCTCATGGTAGAGAACGAGCGAGCGCGGCTTCTCCGAATGGCTGTGCAGAATGAGCGGCTGCTCGAGGACTCGCGAGAGCGTCAAGCCCGCTTTCAGCAGCTGTTGGACATCAGTCATGAGCTCACGCGCGCTCACGTGGGCGACGAGGTCTTGCTGCCGCGCATTGCGCACCGCGGCGCGGAATTGCTCGCCGCCGACGTCGCCGGGGTGCTGCTCATGGACGATGGCCACCTGGTCGTGCGCGGCGCCTTCGGCGATGCGGAGGCGCTCTTCGGCGCCACCGCGCGAGGCGAGACCCGCCGCCGGCTCGCCGATGCCCTCAGGATGAGCAACGCGATCATGGTCCCCGAGGTGGGCCGGGCGCGCGTCGGGATGGTGGTGCCGCTGCGCGCGGCGTGGCAGGTCATCGGGGTGCTCGCCGTCGCCCGCCGTGCCCAGCGCCGGTTCACCGTGGACGATGTCCTCGTCGCGTCGATCTTCGCCACGCACGCGGCCACGGCCGTCGCCAACGCACGTCTGTATCACGAGACGCGCGAGGCCAACCGCCGGAAGGACGACTTCCTGGCGCGCCTGGCGCACGAGCTGCGCAACCCGCTCGCGCCCCTCGTGAACGCCTTGCAGGTCCTCGGTCGGGTGGCCGCCGCCCCCGACATCACGCGCCTGCAAGCCATCATGGCGCATCAGGCCGGGCACCTCGGCGCGCTCGTGGACGACATCCTGGACGTGTCGCGCCTCCGATTCGACAAGCTGACGCTCAACCTGAAACCCGTCGACCTCTGTGAGGTTGCGCGCCACAGCTTCGAGGCGCTGGAGCTGTCGCCGCTCGCCGAGGGGCACGACGTGACGCTGGTCGCCTCGAACGGGCCGATCGTCGTCCATGGCGATCCGATCCGCCTCGAGCAGGTCATCGGCAATCTGCTGAACAACGCCGTCAAGTACACGCCCCGCGGCGAGCCGATTCGCGTGTCGGTCGAGCGAGCGGCCAGCGACGCCATCGTGACCGTTCGCGATCACGGCATCGGCATCGCCTCGGACATGCTGCCGCACGTGTTCAACCTCTTCACCCAGGTCGAGCGCTCGCGCCACCGCGCGCAGGGCGGGCTCGGGCTGGGACTCGCGTTGGTCCGCGCCCTCGTCGAGCGGCACGGCGGCACGGTCAGCGCCCAGAGCGCGGGACTCGGCGAGGGAAGTGAATTCACGGTTCGGCTGCCGCTCGCGCGGCCCACCGATCGCGCCGACGACGTCGTGGCCGCCCGCCCCCGGCGCGTGCTCGTCGTGCACGACGATCCCCATGAGCTGGAGAACCTCCGGACAGGCCTCGAAAAGGTAGGACATACCGTGGCCGGTGCGGCGGGTTACCCCGCCGCCGTCGAGGTTGCCGCGTTCTTCCGTCCGGAAGTTGCGCTCATCGATCTCGGCCTCCCGGGGATCGACGGTCACGAGATCGCGCGCCGCATGCGACACCTGCCGCAGTGCAAACGCACGTACCTCGTCGCCCTCACGGGCACTCGCTCGCCCGACGACCTGCGGGCGCGCGGGGCGCCGTTCGACGTCCATCTCGTCAAGCCGGTCTTGCCGGCCACCGTCCTCGCCCTCGTCGCACATCTTCGGCTGCCGGTGGAATAGGACCAAAGTCCAGGTCCGCTACCGACGTGTCCGTGCTTCCCTACTCCGGAATCCGACCCAGCGGCTGGCCTACGCCAGCATGATGGACTACGATGACGCGTCACGAGGCATGTAGGTGAACTCTGCCCGCGAGAGCTTGAATCGGCGCTTCGACGACCCCAGGGTTCGCACCGCGGCGATCGCGCTGCTGATCGCCTCGGCGTACTACGTCGGCTCGCGGTTCGGGTTCCTGCTCAAATTCCCGCCCGTGACGCCGTCGGTCATGTGGCCGCCGAACGCGATCCTCACCGCGGCGTTGCTGCTGAGCCCGCCGCGGCGCTGGTGGATCTATCTGCTGGCCGCGCTGCCTGCGCACCTCGCCGCCCAGCTCCCGCAGCAGTCCTTGCCGACCACCCTCATCTTCATCCTGTTCGCCACCAACTGCAGCGAGGCCCTCATTGCCGCGCTGCTCATCCGACGCGTCGCCCCCGGCGGGCGCATCACGTTCGACTCGCTGCGCTCGGCGGGGATCTTCATCCTCTGTGCCGGGTTGGCGGCGCCATTTCTGTCGTCGTTTCTCGACGCGGCGGCGGTGACGCTGCTGCGCGGCGAACGCTATGAGCTGGTCTGGCGCACGCGATTTTTCGCCAACGCGCTGACCGAGCTCTCGCTCGTTCCCCCGCTGTTGATGGCGTTCGACCCGCACCTCGCATGGACGCGCCGGCTCGTGCGCCGGCGCTGGCTCGAGGCCGTCGCGGTGTGCGCCTGCCTGGTCGCGATCAGCGCGACGTTCGGTGCCGCGGACATCGGCGGCGACGTCGAGGTCTCGCCGATGATCGCTCTGGCGCTCGTCTTGCCGTTCACCATCTGGGCGGCCGTGCGCCTGGGGCCGGCGGGAACGAGTCTCTCGATGCTGACCATCGAGGTCGCCGGCTTTACGTCTGGGCTGCGGGTCGAGGGCTCGTTCGGCGCCTTCATGCAGATCAGCAACGTCCTGTCCCTCCAGATCGTCCTGATCGTGCTGACGGTCCCCCTCATGTGCGTCGCCGCGCTGATCGAGCAACACGAGCGCACACGGCGAACGCTCGTGGGTCGGCTGCGCTTCGAGGAGATGCTGTCGCGCTTGTCTCGCGCATTCGTTCATCTCCCGAGCCATGAAATCGACCGCGTCATCGGCAGCCGGCTCCACGAGCTGGGCGAGTATCTCGGCGTCAATCACATCACGATCTATCAGTTCTCCCACGCGGACGAGGTGTTCACGCCGACCCACTCCTGGGCCGCGATCCCCCTGTCCGTTCCCCAGCCATTGCCGCTGCACGGCACCTGGGAAGAATTGACGGAGCTGCCGACGCTGGTCACGGACGTGTGCGTGGTGAGGTTCGGACCGCTGGCCAGCGGCCGGCCATGGCCACTCGAGATGGTCTCGCAGCTCCGGCTCGTGGCCGAAGTGTTCGCGAACGTCATCGCCCGTAAGAAGGCGGAAGACGCGCTCCGGGCCAGCGAGATCATGAACACGGCGATCCTCGGCTCGTTGAACAGCAGCGTGGCCGTCCTCAACCGCGACGGGCGTGTGGTCGCCATCAACGCGGCGTGGCGCCGCTTCAGCCAGAGCGGCCACGACGATGGCGACGCCGTCATCGACGTCGGCGCCACCGCGGAGGCGTTGTGCCGACACGCGTTGCCGTCCGGCAGCCTCTTTGCCGCCGAGGCGAAGGACGGCATCGAGTCGGTCATCGACGGAAAATCACCCGAGTTCGCCCTCGAGTACCCGCGGCCCTCGGGGGTGGGCGAGCGCTGGTTCGCGATGGCCGTGCTGCCGCTGAACCGGGACGAGGGCGGCGCGGTGGTCTCGCTCACCGATGTCACCGAGCGGCGCCGCGTCGAGCTGGACGCGCAGCAGACACGTCAGGAGCTGGCGCACTTCACCCGCGTCTTGACGATCGGCGAGCTGACGGCCTCGGTCGCGCACGAGCTCAATCAGCCGTTGAGCGGCATCCTCGCCAACGCTCGCGCCGCGCAGCGGTTCCTCGCGGCGCCGCGTCCGAACCTCGGTGAGGTGCGCGATTGCCTGGCGGATATCGTCGCGGACGACCGCCGCGCCAGCGACGTCATCCGGCGTTTACGCGAGCTGCTGCGAAAGGGCAAGGTCCGCCCGGTCCTGCTCGACATCAACCTGCTCGTGGGTGAGGTCGTCAAGCTCTTGAGTAGCGACGCCCTCATGCGGGACGTCTCCATCACGCTCGACCTCGAGCCCGGCCTCCCCCTCGTCAAGGCCGACCGCGTCCAGATGCAGCAGGTGATCCTCAATCTCATCGTGAACGCGATGGAAGCGATGACCGCCTCCAATGGCAGCGGCCGCATCGTGATCGTGCGCACGACGCGCGAGGACGACCAGATGGCCCACGTGGCGGTGCAGGATACCGGGCCGGGTCTCGAGCCGGGGACGGAGACGACGATCTTCGAGCCGTTCTACACGACCAAAGCGGAAGGCATGGGCATGGGCCTCTCGATCGCCCGCTCCATCGTCGTGGCCAATGGCGGACGCATCTGGGCCGTCAACAATCCCCTGGGCGGGGCGACGTTCCACGTCACGGTGCCCGTCACCGGCGACGATGCGTGATGACCTCCGTCGAGGCCGTACGCCGCGTGCTCGCGGACGCGCCGGGCGATGGTGTCTGTGACGCCTGTCTCGCCCGCGTTTGCGGAGCGAGCCTCGCGGAGATCCGCCGAATCACCAAAAAGCTGCTCGCGGACAAGAGCTGTGGACGGGGTGCGATCTGCGCCCGTTGCGGCCGGGACGTTGCGATCAGCCTGTTGCGGTGCATGCACTGCCGCCTGCCGATCGGTGTGGGCGAGCCGGCCTCGCGCTTCAGAGACGGCGTGGTCCACGCCTCATGTCTCGTTCGCGTCGCGGATACGACGATGCGAGTCTCGCAAGACGGGCATCGACGGATGCCCAAGCTGACCAAGAAGTCCGGACGCGAGACCGTCGCACGCAGTCTGGTGGTCGTCGTCGATGACGACCTCTCGGTGCGCCGCGGGCTCAGTCGGCTGCTCGCGGCAGCCGGATACCGCGTGTCGGCGTTCGGCTCCGGACGCGAGCTCCTCGAATGGCTCGCCGCCGACACGCCGAGCTGCCTCGTCCTCGACGTCCGCATGCCCGGCCTGAGCGGTGTCGCGTTGCACGAGGCGCTCCGGGCCGCCGGCCAGCGGATTCCCGTCGTGTTCATCACCGGCGACGTCGACATTCCCGCGACCACGCGCGCGAGCACGGGCGCGTCGGTGGCGATTCTCTCCAAGCCGGTGGACGACGATGAGCTCTTTGCGACCGTCCATCGGTTGATTGCCGCCAGCGAAGATGGATCCGACGCCCCCTCGTCGCCCTGAACGTTAGTCGCATTCCCGCGTGACCTTGATCCGATAGCAAGACGCATCGCGCGCTTCTAGTCTGACGATGCGGTGCACGGGCGGGCATCGCGAGACTCTCAACGTTCTGGGGGGGCGGGGCTAGGAGGCCATCGATGAAGCGCGTACACATGACCCTCGTGTTCGGGCTGATTGTAGTTTCTACGCTCGCGTTCGTCGGATGTCGTTCGGCAACAGGACGGTCCTTCGGTCAGCAATGGGATGACAAGGTCGTTTCCACGCAGGTGAAGACGAAGCTGACAACCGATCGCGCACTGAACCTGTTCTCGACCGGTGTCGGCACGCAATTCGGCATCGTCCGCCTCACCGGCACCGTGCAGACACCGGAGCAGAAGGCGGAGGCCGAGCGCATCGCCGGCCGCGTGGCCGGCGTCCGAGGTGTCAAGAACGAGATCGTGGTCGTGCCGAAGGACGAGGGGATGAAAGCTGCGGCCGCCGGCACCCCCGCAGCGAGCCCGGCGCCGGCGGCGAGCCCGGCCACCGCGCGGCCGCTGGCCCTGAGCGGCGAGGTGACCGCGATCAATCCCACCAGCGGCGACGTCACCGTGAAGACGGCGACCGGCGACAGCATGGTCGTGCGCTTCCCGACTTCCACGGCGGCGCAGCTGGAGCAGGGACAGCAGATCTCGATCAACGCAGGGACTGCGAAGTAGCGAACCCCAGGGAGGCACGGTGGCGCGGACGCGCGCCATCGTGCCTCTACTCGAGGAGAAGCAACTGATGCTTCGCGTGTTGTGTCTCTCGATGCTGCTGCTCGTCACCGGCTGCGCGCCGGCCGCGTCTGACGGTGCCGGCCGTGGCACACCGATCCGGCTCACCGATGTCGGCACCGTGGCCGGGCGCTGGGCCGGCCTCAGCGATCTGCCGGGTCACCGCATGGACGACCAGTATGTGGAAGTGACGGTGCGTGACGACGGGACGTACGAGGCGACGTCGGCACGGACGATCGGCGTCATGGACGCGCGGGGGCGCGTGCAGCTGAGCGACGGACGACTGCTCATCGAGGGCAGCGACGGCGCCCGCGGCACAGCCACGCTCTACTCGGCCGACGGGCAGCGGACCCTCCTGGTGGAAATGGTGACCGCCAGAGCGGGCAACGTGACCGCGCGCCTGCGACCGAAACCGTGAGCGTGCAGCCCCTGTCCCGGGTCGAGCGGCGCATTCGCATCCTCCTCGTGGGAGACCACGAGGTCGTGCGACTCGGCTTGCGCTCGTTATTGGAGACGAGCCGGTGGTTCGACGTGGTGGCCGACGTCGGCACGATGGCGGAGGCGGTCACCGCCGCGGCGTTGCATCGCCCGACGCTCGTGCTCATCGCCGGCACCCGGCCCGACGGTCTCGATATCGACGGGTGCGACGAGCTTCGTGCCCGCGTGCAGGACGCGCGAATCGTGATCCTCGGCGAGCACGTCGAGGCGACGACGATGCTCACTCGCGTCGGCGCCGTCGGCTGTCTGTCGCGCCAGCTCGGCGCCCGGAGTCTGTGCCGGGCGCTGCGAGAGCTCGCCGATGGCGACCGTCCGCTCACGGGACCGGCGCCGTCATTGGTTCAATCGCGCCGCGACGGCGCGCCCCGCGACGTGCTGGCGCTCACGGCTCAGGAGCGCCGCGTGCTCCAGCTCGTGGCGCACGGCAAAACCAACAAGGAAATCGGCACCGCGCTCGGTCTCAGCGCCAAAACGGTGAAGAACTACCTCTCGAACGCCTTCGAGAAGCTCAATGTGTCTCGGCGCGCCGAGGCCGCGGTCTTGTTCATCAAGGGGCATGGCTGGAGGTCAACCTCATGAACGAGAGCACCCGGATCGAGGTGATCATCGTCGCCCGAGACGAATTCACACGCGCGGGCTTGCGGGCGGTCCTCAGTGTCGGGGCGGACATTCGCGTGGTGGCCGAGATGGCGAGCAACGACGAGGCCATCCGGCAATCGGCGCGCCTGCGTCCCCACGTGGTCCTACTCGATGGCGCGCTGGCCAACGGGCAGGTCGTCGAATGCTGCCGGGCGCTGCGCGCGCAGGCGCCGGACACGCGCGTCGTCGTCTTGATCGAGGCCGTCGAGCCATCGTACGTCGTCAACGCGGTGCGCGCCGGGGCCGACGGCTGCATCGCGGAGTCGTCGCGCGTCGACGACGTGCGGCGCATCGTCCGCGCCGCCGCCACCGGGGAGGTGGCGTTCGACCCAGGGCTCACGCGCATGCTCCTCGAGCATTTGCGCCGGCATCCGCCCGACATCGGAGACGGCGGCACCGCCCTCAGCCCGGCGGAGTGTCGAGCGCTGCGACTGGTCGCCGCCGGCAAGACGAATCGCGAGATCGCCTCCGTCCTCGCGGTCAGTGAGAAGACCGTCAAGAACTGGCTCGCGCACGCCTTCGCCAAGCTGCACGTCACTCGCCGCGCCGAGGCCGCCGTGCGCTTTACGATGCCGCACGCGGGCGTGAGTCCGCTGCGCTCGGTCCTCGGTAGAACAGCCTGAGGAGGGCCACCGGCCTCACACCGCTTCGGGATCGGCCTCCGTCCCCGGCTCGAGCTCGTCGAAGAACAGCACGACGGAGAGCGGGCACGGCGGTGCGTTGTCGCCGGCATACTGGCAGTCCGCCTGGTTGCACTGCACGAACTGCGCGTTGCGTCCCGTGTGTCCGAAACGCCAGACGAGGCGGATGGAGACCGACTCCGCCATGACGTCACACCAGTAGTCCCTCGGCCGCAGTCGCTTCACGGCGTCGAGCCTCCACCGAGTCGGCGGCGAATCACCAGAGCCCTCCGGGCCCGCGCCGCGTGCCGTTCGGCACTTCGTCTGCCGAATGCCGACGGCAAGGCTCTGGTCATGGCCCGTGCGCTCGACCGCTGCAGCGACCTGTTCGACGCCGGCCCGCCGCTGCGGACCGAGCGGCGGCTCGGCCTCTTGACCGCCGACCGACCGCGGGTGATGCAGCGGGCGGCCCTGGCCGTGCTCATCGGCTGGGTGCCGCTTGCGGTGCTGGCCGCTGCCGAAACGCTGCTGCGCGGCAACGACGGAGCGAGATCGTTGCTCGCGGATTTCGCGGTCTGGGGGAGGTCCTTGATCGCCGCCCCGCTGCTGATCGTCGCCGAATCCGACGCCATTCCGAGGCTCGGCAGGGTCGCACGCCACTTTCTCGAGGCCGGCTTCGTGACCGAACGGGACCGCCCCCCGTTCGAGGCCGCGATTGCATCGACCCGGCGCTGGCTCGACTCGACGGCGGGCGAATTGATCGCCGTCGTCTTCGCCTACGGGATCGCCGTGACGCTGATCCTGTCCGTTCCGCACAAGGGCCTTCCGGCCTGGCACCTGGCCTCCGGCTCGTCCTTGGCGTTTTCGCCGGCGGGCTGGTGGCACGTCCTCGTCTCCATCCCGCTGCTGCTCGTGCTGGTGTTCGGCTGGCTGTGGCGGGTGCTGCTGTGGGCGCGATTTCTGTGGCTGACGGCGCGGCTGCGGCTGCGGCTGATTCCGGGTCACCCGGACCGTGCCGGCGGGCTGCAGTTCGTCTCCACGTCGCTGCGCGGGTTCCGGCTGCCGAGCTTTGCGCTGGGCGCAATCGTGGCCGGCATGATCGCAAACCGCGCCGTGCACCACGGGGCGTCGCTCCTCGACTACAAGAACGTCGCCGCTGCGGTCCCGGTCGCCGCCCTCGTGCTCTTCGCGGGCCCGCTGCTCGTATTTGCCAGGCAGCTGCGCGATGCGAAGTGGTGGGGGATGTTCGAATATGGGGCCCTCGCCGGCGTGGTCGGAAAAGCGTTCGAGCAGAAATGGTTGGCGCACACCCATGACGTCGGTGAGAGGGCGCTGAAGGCCGAGGATTTTTCCGCCACCAACGACCTCTATTCGGTCACCGCGAACGTCTACGAGATGAAGGACATTCCATTCGACGTCAGAGAGCTGGCATTGCTGGCCGGGTCCGCGTTGATGCCGATGCTTCCGCTGACGTTTCTCGCCGTTCCGATCGAGGACGTCCTCAAGGTGCTCACCAAGCTTCTCTTCTAGCCATGGGGGTGACGACTCAGAGCTGCCCGCGAATCGGCAGCACCCCGACGACGCGGGCGGCGAATCGACGCCAGAACCCGGTGGCCGGCGGGCGGTGGTATCGCACCACCTCCGCCGACTCCTGCGTCACCCACGCGACGGTCTTGCCGTCGCCCTCGAGAATCACGCGCCAGCTGTTCTGAGGCTTGAAATCGCGCTCGAGCAACTCGAGCATCTGCTCCGCCAGGGGGGCGCTGTACACGAGCAGCGCGACTTCGGTGTTGATGACGCGTGACCGCGGGTCGAGGTTGAACGAGCCGATGTAGACGGTCTGCCGGTCCAGGACGGCGAGCTTCGCGTGCAAGGCTAGTCGATGGTGCCCCGCGGGATCGGCGGTGTAGATGCGCCGGCTCTCAGCATCCGGGCGGATCTCGTACAGGTCCACGCCCTCCTGCAGCATGCGCCGCCGATCCCTCGCGAACGCCGCGTACGCCGGCGGCTCGTCGGTCGAGGCCAGCGAGTTCGTCAGCAGGCGCGTCGCGACTCCGCGCGCGCGGAGTCGCCGAACGAGCGGCATGTCGTTCTCGGTGACGACGTAGGGTGACGCGGTCACGAGCTCGACCTGCGTCGTCTCGATGAGCGATCCGAGCTTCATCGCCACGGCGCTCGACTCCCCATCAGTCGACTGCGACGGGCCTCGTTCGGGATCGGCCCACACGACGTCGCACGGCGCCCAGACCAGCGTCTCGGTGAGCGCCCTCATCCGCTCGAGGATCCGCGATGCATCCGTCTCCAGCGCATAGGGAAAGGAGGCGAGCAGCCGTGCGGTCTTGGCCTCGAGCCCCTCGTAGGCGCGGTTCACCTCTCTGGACGACGGAGGTCCACGGAGCGACCCGATCGGCACGACCGCGCGGCTGTTCCAGTAGGCGTCGAAGCCGGCCGAGAGCCGGCGCACGACCGGCCCGGCCGCCACGATGTCCATGTCGCGATAGTTCAATTTTGGATCGACGCCGAAATAGGCGTCGGCGATGTTGCGGCCGCCCATCACCGCCACCTGGTTGTCGACCACGAACAGCTTGTTGTGCATGCGGTGATTCAAGCGCCCGAACTCGAGCAGGAAGTCGAGGCGACGGCCGAGACTGAGCCGGTTGCGGCCGCCGAAGACGTTGTAGAGCCGGATGTCGACGTTTGGGTGCGCGGCGAGCGTGGAGATGGCGACGTCACGTCCCTTGACGTAGAGGTCGTCGACGAGCAGACGCACGCGGACCCCGCGGGTGGCCGCGCGCATCAGACGGTGCAGCAGAATCGTACCGACGGCGTCCCCGTCCCACAGGAAATACTGGGCATCGATGCTCTGCTCGGCGACCTCCGCGAGCGCCGTCCTCACGGCGAAGGCCTCGCGTCCCTCGTTGATCAGCCGGAAGCCGGACGCCTCTGGATGCTCGGCGGCGATCGGCTCCAGCTGGCGCCCCAGCGCGGAGTCCTGCGTCGACGTGAGCGCGGTCGAGGGCGCCGCCGGATGGCTGGCCCTCGCGCCGGCGCAGCCGGCGACCAGCAGCACGACCGCGACGATCGCCGACGCCCGCTTCATCGTCCTTTGAACGTCGCCCGCCCGGGTCACCGCCGACCAGTGCCATCAGGCCGCGGCGCGCGCACCGTTCGGCACTGTGGTGGCCGCGACGACTCGGACAGCCTGAAACCCGGAATAGGAGTCGGTCATGACAGAAGAAGAGTCGCGCCTCGACGCCGCGCGTAGTGGGCGGACACCGTGGAAGAAATGGGGTCCGTATCTTGCGGAGCGGCAGTGGGGAACCGTCCGGGAGGATTACGGCGACGGGCGTGACACGTGGAACTACTTCAGTCACGAGCAGGCGCGCTCGCGCGCGTACCGCTGGGGCGAGGACGGCCTGGCCGGCGTGTCGGACGACCAGCAGAAGCTGTGCTTCGCGCTGGCGTTGTGGAACGGCGCCGATCCCATCCTCAAAGAGCGCCTGTTCGGCCTCACCAATGCGGAAGGCAACCACGGCGAAGACGTCAAGGAATACTACTTCTACCTCGACAGCACGCCCACGCACTCGTACATGAAATACCTCTACAAGTATCCGCGGGCCGCCTTCCCCTACACCGATCTCGTCCGGACAAATGGCCGCCGAAGCCGGCACGAGCCGGAATACGAGCTGGCCGACACCGGAGTGTTCGACGAGGATCGTTACTTCGACGTGGTCGTCGAGTACGCGAAGGCGGAGCCCGAGGACCTGCTGATTCGCATCACCGCCATCAACCGCGGGTCCGAACCCGCCACGCTGCACGTCCTGCCCACGCTGTGGTTCCGGAACACGTGGAGCGTCGCGACGCTCAAGCCCGAGCTCGCGCTCACCGACGGGCCGGACGGCGCGGTCGTCATCGCGGCCTCGCATACCGATCTCGGTACTCGGTATCTATACTGCGAGCGCCCGAGCGAGGTGATCTTCACGGAGAACGAGACGAACACGGCGCGCCTCTTCGGCACGCCCAACGCCAGCCCGTGGACGAAGGACGCGTTCCACGAGTACGTCGTTCACGGCCGGCGCGACGCGGTGAACCCCGCCCAGCGGGGCACCAAGGCGGCGGCCATCTACCCATTCGCCATCGGGCCTCGCGGACAGGCCGAGGTCCGCCTGCGCCTGACGGCGGAGGCGCCGGGCGCGCTGCGTCGCGGGCCGTTCGGGGTGGACTTCGACGCGCTCGTCGACAAGCGCCGTCGTGAAGCCGACGAGTTCTATCGCTCGCTCACCCCACCGGCGCTCAGCGCCGACGCTGCCGCCGTCATGCGCCAGGCGCTGGCCGGCCTCTTGTGGAGCAAGCAGTACTACGAGTACGACGTCGCGCGATGGCTCGAGGAGCACGGCGTCGATCCGTACGTCGCGCGAGACACCAGCCTGCGCAACGCGGCGTGGTCCCACATGCAGAACGCCGACATCATCTCGATGCCGGACAAGTGGGAGTATCCGTGGTACGCGGCCTGGGACCTCGCGTTTCACACGATCGCCCTCAATGTGATCGATCCCGATTTCGCCAAGGAGCAGTTGTTGCTCGTGCTGGAGCAGCGCTACCTGCATCCCAACGGCCAGATGCCGGCCTATGAGTGGAACTTCGGCGACGTCAATCCGCCCGTGCACGCCTGGGCGGCGTGGTTCATCTACAGCGAGGACCAGCGACGCCGCGGCGCCGGCGCCGTGAAGTTTCTGGAAACGGTCTTCCAGAAGCTGCTCATGAACTTCACGTGGTGGGTCAACCGCAAGGATCCGCATGGCCATAACGTCTTCGAGGGCGGCTTCCTCGGGCTGGACAACATCGGCGTCTTCGACCGCAGCGCACCGCTTCCGACGGGCGGACGACTCGAGCAGGCCGACGGCACCGCGTGGATGGCGTTCTACGCGCAGACGATGCTGCAGCTCGCCATCGAGCTGTCGCTGCACGACCCCGTCTACCAGACGATGGCGGCGAAGTTCTACGAACACTTCCTCTGGATCGCCGCCGCCATGGACCGCGGCGGCGCCTCCACCGATCTCTGGGACGACCAGGACGGCTTCTTCTACGATCTGCTGCGCATGCCGTCCGGCGGCGCGATTCGCCTGAAAGTCCGGTCCATGGTCGGTCTGCTGGCGCTGTGCGCCTCCACCGTCTTCCCACCCGCGACGGGAGAGCGCCTGCCCCTGCTCATGCAGCGCATCCGTGAGTTCACCCGTCGCCATCCGGTGCTGGTGTCGCGCATCGCCTCTCCGGCGCGCCCCGGGTACGGCGACCGGCGCCTGCTGGCCCTGCTGACCGACGAAAAGCTGCGTCGGGTTCTGAGCTATCTACTCGACGAAGACGAGTTCCTCAGTCCATTCGGGATTCGCGCCGTCTCGAAGGTGCATCGCGACCATCCCTACGTGTTCGACGTCAACGGCGCCGGCTATCGCGTGGATTACGAGCCCGCCGAGTCGACGAGCGCAATGTTCGGCGGCAACTCGAATTGGCGCGGCCCGATCTGGTTTCCAATGAACGTCCTGCTCATACGCGCCCTCGGCAACCTCTATGCCTTCTACGGCAAGGATTTCACCGTCGAATGCCCCACCGGCTCCGGGCAGTTCATGAACCTGTTCGAGGTCGCGCAGGAGATCACGCGGCGACTGGTCTCCATCTTCCTGCGTGACGAGCAGGGCGCCCGGCCCGTGCACGGCGGAGTCCGGAAGTTCCAGTGCGACGAGCACTGGCGCGATCTCATCCTCTTCTACGAGTACTTCCATGGCGACAACGGCGCCGGCATCGGGGCGAGCCACCAGACGGGCTGGACAGGCCTGGTGGCGCCACTCGTGCAGCTGTTCGGCTCCCTCGATGCCGAGACGTTTCTCGAGGTCGGGCCCGGGCGCGCTCCGGCGCACCGCGCCACGGCGAGAATTGCGAGCTGACGATGAACCAACCACGGCACCCGTCCCTGCTGCAGATCAATACGCGCGCCCGCCTGGCCGAGCACGGCCAGGCGCTCGGACGCGCGGCCACGCTCGACGACATCCCCGACGCCGAACTCGACCGCTTCGCCGCCGACGGGTTCGACTGGGTGTGGCTGCTCGGCGTCTGGCAAACGGGGGACGCCGGCCGGGCGGTCTCCTTGCAGCAGCCCGAGTGGCAGGCCGAATACCGGCACGTCCTCATCGACTACACGCGCGACGACGTGACCGGCTCACCGTTCGCGGTGCGCGACTACGTCGTCCATCACGATTTCGGCGGACCGGCTGCGCTTGCTCGACTGCGCCGGCGCCTCGACAAGCGAGGCATCCGCCTGATGCTGGACTTCGTGCCCAACCACACGGCGCTCGATCACGGGTGGGCTCGGCAGCATCCCGAGTTCTACGTTCAGGGCACTCCGGACGATCGGGCGCGCGAGCCCCAGAATTACGTCGCCGTGGAGACCGCGCACGGACCTCGCGTGCTCGCGCACGGCCGGGATCCCTACTTCCCCGGCTGGCCCGACACGCTGCAAGTGAACTATCGCCACCGCGGACTGCGCGAGGCGATGGGGCAGATCCTCGAGCACATGGCGGATCAATGCGACGGTGTGCGCTGTGACATGGCGATGCTGGTGCTGCCCGACGTCATCCAGCGCACGTGGGGCGAGCGTGCGCAGCCGGCCGATGGCAGCGCGCCGACCGATGCTCCGTTCTGGCCGGAGGCCATCGAGCGTGTCCGCCGGCGTCGGCCGGGCTTCGTCTTCATGGCCGAGGCGTACTGGGATCTGGAGTGGACGCTTCAGCAGCAGGGATTCGACTACACGTACGACAAGCGCCTGTACGATCGACTCGCCGAGCAGCATGCCGGCGCCGTCCGCGGCCATCTGCACGCCGACGGCGAGTATCAGCGGCGGTCGGCGCGGTTTCTGGAGAATCACGACGAGCCGCGCGCCGCCGCAACCTTCGCGCCCGCCGTGCATTCCGCCGCGGCCGTCATCGCCCTGCTCACGCCTGGACTGCGCTTCGTCCACGAGGGACAGACGACCGGGCGGCGGCTCCGTGCGTCCAATCATCTCCGCCGGCGCGCCCCGGAGCCCGTCGACCGCGAGCTGGAGACCTTCTACGACCGCCTGCTGGCCGCGATGCGACGGCGTGACGTGCGCGAGGGCGACTGGCGGCTGGCCGAGGTGGCGCCGGCGTGGGAGGGCAACGGGACCGCCGAGCAGTTCATCGCCTTCACGTGGGAACGGGACAACGAGCGGCTGCTCATCGCGGTGAACTACGCGCCGCGCCCGGGACAGTCCTATGTGCGGCCCGCGTTCGGGGCCGGGCTGGAAGGCACGAGCGTCGTCATGCGCGACCTCGTCGACCCGACCGTGCGCTACGAGCGCGACGGCTCGGAGCTCACGCGGCGCGGACTCTATCTCGACGTTCCGGCGTGGCGCGCCCACGTGTTCGACGTCGTCCCACGGGCACGCCCATGACCAGCGGATAGCGCCGCTCACGAAGGGCTGTTGGCATGTGCACGCGCGCGGTCTATCTGGGACTCGACGACATGGTCATCACCGGCCGCAACATGGACTGGGCGGAAGACCTGCAGACCAATCTCTGGCTCTTCCCGCGCGCGATGCCCCGCGACGGCGCCATCGATGCGCAGAGCATCACCTGGAGGAGCCGTTTCGGCAGCGTCGTCGCGGCGGGCTATGACGTCGGCACCGCGGACGGCATGAATGAGCGGGGCCTCGTGGCGAACGTGCTGTACCTGACCGAATCGGATTACGGCCGGCCCGACGGGAGCAAGCCGACCATCTCGGTCGGGGCGTGGGCCCAGTACGTGCTCGACAACCACGCGACCGTGGCCGACGCCGTCGCCGCGCTGCGGTCGGAGCCGTTCGTCGTCGTCGCCCCCGCGCTGCCTAACGGCCGCGCCGCGTCCGTGCATCTGGCGATCTCCGACGCCTCGGGAGACTCGGCGATCTTCGAGTACATCGGCGGCGTCCTGAAGATCCACCATGATCGTGCGTACCAGGTGATGACGAACTCGCCGGTGTTCGAGGAGCAGCTGGCTCTGAATACGTACTGGAGGCGAATCGGCGGCATGACGATGCTGCCAGGCACGGAGCGCGCCGCCGACCGGTTCGTTCGCGCATCGTTTTTGATCGACGCCGTCACCAAGACGGGCGAGGCGCGTGAGGCCGTGGCGACGTCGCTCGCGGTGATGCGCGCGCTCAGCGTTCCGCCGGGGATCAAGGTCGAGAATCAGCCGAGTCTTTCCACCACAGTCTGGCGCACGGTGGCCGACCAGAAGAATCGCGTCTACTACTACGAGCACGTCCTGAGTCCGGGGGCGCTGTGGGTGAAGCTCGACGAGCTGGACTTCAAAGCGGGCTCCGGCGTCCGCACGCTCAGGCTCGCTCATCGCTACGACATCATCGGCGACGCCACCGCCCGGTTCACGAGGGCGCGCCCGTTCCAGTTCTCGGCCCTGGCGGCCTAGCTGGTCCGCTCTCTCGACGTAGGGCCGTCCGGTCTCTGCGCCGGCGTACTCGGCCCTTCGTCCACGGCGGGTCATCCCGACACTGGGAGACACATCCTCGGCGTTCGGAGGACCGTGCCACACGCCCAATTTCGAGAAGCGAGCAGCCAACGGGCTTCACGGCGCTTGAACGGAGGACATGACTGTGGATTCGCGGAAGATTCGGAGATACGCAGCGTCGATCATCCTTGCCTGGGCGACGACGTCGTGCGCCACGGTTTCGACGACGGCGATGCAATACGTCGGCGCACCTCGGCGCCCGGCCACCGACCCTGCGAGCGTGCAGATTCTTCAAGCCATGCCCGCGCAGCCGCACGAACGCCTGGGTGAGATCTCGTTGACGGCGTCGACGAAGCCGGCACCCAAGATCTCCGACCTCGAGGACAATCTGCGACAGAAGGCGGGAACGCTCGGCGCCGATGCGGTCGTCATCGTTTCCGACAGCCTGCAGCCGATCGGAGCCTACGCCGCGGGCGGCTGGTGGTGGTCAGACCGCACCCTGTACACCATCAGCGGCCGCCGACTCGTCGCGGTGGCGATCAAGTACCGCCAGTGATGCGGCGATGGGAGGCGATCGCCGTCATCAAGTAGACGCGTTCAAACGACGTTCAGCACGGGCAGCGGGTGGCGTGAGTGGCGCGGGGCCGCGTGCGCCTCGAGGCGGGAGAACAGCGCCTTGTAGACCTCGCAGTAGGGATCCTTCCGGGCGGGCCTCGATTCGAGCAGCTCGGTGAAGCTCTGCGGTCCGAACACGTTGCCGAAGCCATATTCCGGGTCGCTCAGCACCCAGGAGTCGCACTGCGCCACCTGGCCGCGCGCGTCGATGCTCACGAACTCGTCGGCGCAGTTCGGCTGCCAGATGCACGGCAATCGCGCCGACCGACCGGTGAAGTGGTTCATCAGCTCATCGAAGGGGCCCAGCGCGATCCCACGGCTGCGACCGCGCTCGATCCAGATGTCGGCGAGCTCGATGAAGAACCGGCCGAGGGCATCGAGGTCGAGCAGCAGCTCGCGCTTGGCGGCGGTCGGCGCGCCGCCGGAGAAGGCGGTGTTGACCTGGAAATCGTCGATGCCGAGGTCGTCGACGAAATACTCGTAGAACCGCTCGGCGCCGAGCTCGACGGTCGCCGCGTTCGGAATGGCGATGGCTCCGATGTGGATCCCGGCGTCGCGCGCGGCGCGGACGTTGCGGGTCCACAGCGCCGTGTAGTGCTCCGGTGGGCGGCCACGCACCCTGCGGTAGAGGTTGGGGAAATCCATCGAGGTGCCGACGCTGCCGGCGAACATCTCGGCGATGATGCCGGTCCACGCCGGCGTGTACCCGATCATGTTCGACTGCAGGTGGTGCCGCACACGCTTGCCGCGTCCGGCCACCGCCTCACCGATGATGGCGTGGGCGCGCGCGAACCAGTCCGGAGGCAGCAGCATGACCTCCCCGCCCTGCCAGTAAATGGTCAACCCCTCGATCGCCTTCTCCTCCATGTGGTCGAGCAGCTTGTCGGTCACGATGCGCAGCTCGGCGAGCGACATGACGTCGCGCGTCTCGTCCTCGAAGCAGTAGTCGCACGCCACGTTGCACTCGTTGGTCGGCAACAGGATGAGCGAGAAATGGCGGCCGATCACGGGCCGAACCTCTCGACGTCCGACCGCAGATCCGACGCGGCGGCGGCGAGCACGCGAAACAGATCCTTGACACCTGCGCAGTCATAATCGCGCCGCGGCCATTTGAAATACCCGCCGCAGACTCCCCAGAACTCGCAGGTCCGACACTCGGCCGTCTCGGCCACGAGCGCCGGGCGACGACCCGGCCAGTGGATGCCGTCGTCGTCGACACGACGCACGCGGGCAGGGTCCTCGTCCTGGATCTCCCACAGCGTGGTGGAATTGCCGCGGTAGAGCGCGCGCAGCGCGCCGTGGAAGAACTCGATCGGTTGGCTGCACGACGACGCGTGAAGATAGAAGTCGAGCACCGTGGCCAGCTCGTTCACCGCCGCCGGAGACGGCTGTCCGACGTCGAGCTTGACTGCCATCTCCAGAGATATGGCGAGCTTCACGGCTCGGCTGAAGCCTTGCCTCACAGGCATGACGATGCGGACCGGATGCTTGTCGACGAGGCGCGCGTAACGATACAGCGCGGGAAACTCCACGGCCGGATCGCGCATCGTGACCTGGATGGGAAGCCCGTACTCCCAGTCGGCGAGCGGGTCGAGGTCGGTCGGCAGATCCTCGAGCTGCACGCAGACGACGTCGGCATCCGGTACGCCTCGACACCCGAGCACGACATCGGCAGGGCTGCGGGCGCGAACCATGACGTTGCGACCGCCGTAGGCCGGCAGCGCGTCCAGCGGGATGTCGTACACGATGCGCGTGTCGGGGCTAGCGCGCATTGAGCCAGCCGCCGCCGCCGCGGAGATTGATCCAGCCACCGCCGCCGCTGTTGATCCAGCCGCCGCCGCCACCGCCCGCGTTGATCCAGCCTCCCGCGCCATTGATCCAGCCGCCGCGGCTGTTCAGCCAGCCACCCTCGGCCGCCGAGTGCAGCAGTGCGCCGCCGATGACGGACGCGATGACGACGGTCGACCACTTGCCGAGGCCGAGCAGGAAGTTCCGCCGATCGGCGTCAGTGGTGTCCGCCTTCTTGTCCTGCATGGATCTCTCCTCCATCTCACTTCGCCGGCGGTTGCACCAGACCCGTGAGGCTCGAGGCTCTTCTGGTTCATCGCCTCGTCGTGTTTCTGCAGCAGTGCCGCCACCGACGTGTTGGCAGGGACACTGGCCTGCTGCGCGGGCGCTGAGGACACGATGGCGAACGGAACTGCGAAGGCGAGCCAGAGGCTCGTCCGCATGATCGACTCCTTTGCTGAGCACGGTCGCCGCGCATCCGGGTTGCGCTCAGCGTCCCGCCGCGGCCGGAGACCGATAAGAGCCTGATGACCCTCCCCAGACGGCCCTAGAGATCATCCGGCGCGGCGACGGCGGTGGTCCGAGGGCGTCGAGCCCGTCCATCGCCTGAAGGCTCGGCTGAAGGCGCTGATTTCGGAATATCCGAGCAGGTAAGCGACCTCGCTGAGCGTGTGCTTGCGGTCTTTCAGATACCGCAGCGCGAGCCGGTGACGGATATCGTCGACCAGCCCCTTGTAGTCCACCCCGGATTCGCCGAGCCGTCGCTGGAGTGTCCGCACACTCACGCCGATCGTCCGGGCAACGTCCGGAAGCTTGGGCTCTCCATCCTTCATCGAATTCGCGATGGCGTGCTGGACCGCGACGACGAACCGATCCTCGGTCGGGCTGTTCTCGAGCTGTCGTTCGAGATACTCCTCCAGGATCGGATAGAGGCGGCAATCGGCCGTCGGCACTTCGCGGTCACAGAACTCACGCTCGATGACCATGACGTTGCCATCGCCGCCGAAGAGCACGGGCGCGCCGAAGATGCGCGCGTGCTCGTTCGTCCGGGCCGGCGGCTCGTGCTCGAAGCGCACTTCGAGCGGCCGCCATTCGCTGCCGGCCATCATGCGAATCGTGCCGAGTGCGACGGTCAAGGCACACTCCTCGTGCTGCCGACGTCGCTGGAGCGGGACATCGCGAAGTCGATGCTGCAGAAAAGCATTCTTCTCGCTCTGCACGAAGGACACCGCCGCCGCCTCGTTGTAGATCCGCAAGTACCGCGCGACGTTTTCGAACGCGACGGCGATGGTCGGTGAATTCAACACGACGTAGGCGAGTGCGCCGATGTCCTTGGGATGGTATCGCTCGCCAAAGTGCAGACCGAAACACTCGTCGCCGGTGACGCGCGCGGCCTCCTCGAGGGCCAGCGTGAACGCCGCCGACGGAATGAACCCGTGGCGGTCGGCGACGGCCGCCCGATCGAGCCCGACCGCGCGCAGAATCTCATCGGGATCTCGGCCGGCCGCTTCGATGGCGTCCGTGAGACCGGCCGCCGCGGCGCTCGAGATCATCGGCCCGGTCCGGATCCGTGACGTCGTCAAGTGCTCACCCGCCTTCGGCGGTCAAGGAAATGGCGTCGGCGGTCAAGACGTATCGGTCATCGACCGGCTAGCGTGCGACGCAACCAGCTCATGGTCGATCGCCGCCGGGTCCGCAACGTCGTCTACTACGACTACACGTCGGCCACCATCGACTATCACGTCGAGCTGAACGCCTTTGCGGTGGCGCGGGCCGACCTCTACTCGTCCGTGCATCCGCATCGCCTGACCCTGATCGTCGTCGGTACCGAGGCCGATCTCGGCGACGACCGCTATACCGTCGATGACACGATCGCGCGGAGTCGGCCGCTGCTGGAGCGCCTGATCGACGAACACCGAGCGATTGCCGATCATCTGACCGCGAGCGTGCTCTGGGTCTTCAACGTGGCCGGGCAGCGTCTTCGCTGACGGTCCATCACACCGAAGCCGCCGTCCTGAACACCGTCACGATCGTCTCGCGCCGACAGCTCTCGCAGCGTGCGGTGCCACGCTCGACGCCGGGCCTCGTGCGCGGCAGCCCGTCGGTGGCCTGCCGCATGTCGATCAGCGCCGCCTCGGCCGCGAATGCCAGACACGCGTCACACAGGGCGTCGCCCGGCGTTTGCTCGAGCAACCGTTCGACGATCGAGCGCAGACGCCTGACGGCGGCGAGGTCGGATGCGCCGACCGGCTCGCGGGTGGCGGCGGGAGCCTCGAGCCCGTTGGTCTCGACGCGTTGATCGCGACGCCGACGCCGCGGCGACGGCGGGTAGGCTGACAGCGGCCCGGCGCCGGCCTCGGACAACGTCCCCGATGCCGCCTGAAGTTCACGCCCCATCATCCGCTCGGTCTTCATATGAGCCTCCCTTGTCGACGCCCCCCACTGCGTGGAAGTTGCGCCCGCCGCGACGGACGCAGCATGGAGGCTGTGAGAAAGTCTGACAATGCGACTTTGGTCCGGTGCTACCTCAGCGAGTGGTGAGCTCGAGCTCGGCCAGCACGCCGTAATGATCCGACGGCCAGAGCGTCGTGCCGTCGGCATACCGCCGGGGCGCGTTCAGCACCACGCGACTGGCGAGCACAGCCCCTGTCCCACGCGCGCCTGGCACCACGAAAACGTAATCGTAGCGTTGCGACACGGTCGCCGTCGCCGCGCCGGTCCGCTGGAGATCAGTGAAGCCGGGCGCATCGGGGTTGACCGCGCGGAAGGCATCCAGGAATCCCCTCTTTAGGGATGCAAGGGCCGGAAAGTCTTCCGAGGCGTTGAAGTCGCCCATGAGGACCGACGGCAACGCCGTCCGTCGGTCTCGCGCGACGCGCTCGATGTGGCGCAGCTGACACGCGTCACCGGATGTATGGGTGGAATAGACCTGAACGGGCCCCGTGGG
>Ga0207646_10001299_pt1 | contig 31107 bp, 25 predicted proteins | sample KBSK5502metaG_FD_184343 | JGI IMG/M metagenome (GOLD analysis project Ga0207646, IMG submission 184343) | Corn, switchgrass and miscanthus rhizosphere microbial communities from Kellogg Biological Station, Michigan, USA - KBS K5-50-2 metaG... | ecosystem: Host-associated > Plants > Roots >... | reverse complement strand
ATTGTGCGCCTGGCGGGACCTCAGGCCCGCGCCATCGCTGAACCGATGTTGCGCCTCAAGCATGCGCTGGACCCTGGACGTGCCGTTGTTGGGGAGCTGGTCGAACCGGAAGAATCAATAGATCGCGGCCAGAAGGAAAGCGCTGCCGGCGTGGAGACAGCTGCCCGCGGCGGTCCAACCGAGCGACGCTCGGCGGAGGGTACGACAATTGCTACAATCTTGCCGCGAAAACCAGCGTCAGCGCCACACGAGCGACGCATCGATGAAGTCGTTGTCACCTACTTCGCCAAGCCGCACTCCTACACGACTGACGACATTGTGGAGATCTCTGCCCACGGATCCCCCGTCGTGCTGCGGCACATTGTCGAGCTTTCGATCGACCGCGGCGCGCGCCTAGCCGAACCGGGCGAATTCACCATGAGAGCCTTTCTCCATGGACGCATTGACCTCACGCAAGCCGAAGCGGTCCGCGACCTTATCGACTCGCAAACTCTGTATCAGGCGAAAGTTGCGGCGCAACAGCTTGACGGAGCTCTTTCCCAGCGCCTTCAGTCGATTAAGCAGAAACTGGTTGAGTTGATTGCGCTGCTGGAGGCGGGCATCGACTTCGCAGAAGACGACGTTTCCGTCATGCCCAATGCCGCAATCCTCGAGCACCTCGCTGCGGTCCAGACTCCGCTGCAGCAACTTGCCGCGAGCTTTGCTTACGGCAAAATCGTGCACGAAGGCCTCACCCTGGCCATTGTGGGCCGGCCCAACGTGGGGAAGTCGAGCCTGTTCAACCGTCTGGTCGAGCGTGAGCGCGCGATCGTCACTGCCACGCCGGGCACCACGCGGGATCTGGTCAGCGAGACCGTTGGTCTGGGCGGTATCCCCGTAAAACTTGTGGACACGGCGGGCATTCGCCGTGCGCTTGACGAAGCCGAGTCCATCGGCATCCGCAAATCCATGGAAGCGCTAGCCGACGCCGATCTGGTCCTGGTAGTCCTTGACGGCTCGCAGCCTGCCTCTGCGGAAGATGCGGAACTCATCAATCAAGCGGGGCAGCGATCATCCATTGTGGTGGAGAACAAATCTGATTTGCTGGCCAGCCCGAAAGACGTGATGAGACCCATCGAGACTCAGGCTCCGAAAGGGCAGCGAGGTAGGGCAGCCCACATTCGCACCTCGACGGTGACTTCAGAGGGTATTGCCGAACTTCGCGCGGAAATCTGGCGCCACATCGCAGGCGAGTCTGGCGCGGCGCAGGAAACGGGCTTTCTAACCAATGTGCGGCACCAAGGTCTGGTTCGCGATTCACTGTCCTCACTGGAGGCCGCGTGGATTGCGGTGGCCAATCGCGTCCCGCATGAGATGTTGCTGCTCGATCTTTACAATGCGCTGCGTCCGCTGGACGCCATCACCGGCGCAACCACAACAGACGACATTCTGAATCTAATTTTCAGCACCTTCTGCATTGGAAAGTAAAGAGCACGAAATTGTGCCCACCCAATCGAGCCCACCCAGAACCCCGCACAGCGAGATAATCGACGTCAGCGCCGCTTTGGATCGAAGCTCAGCACAGGCTTTTGAGGCGGCTCTGGCTGCGCGTGGTCGAATCAGAGAGGGGCCGGCCGTTTGCGTGGTGCAGAATTAGATCGCAGGCCGCTCGTCGTGTCCATAGGAAAATCGAGTTACTTTGACAATCGGCTTAGGACGAACCGGAACATCTGGTCAAAGGATTTTGCACCTCCATCTTTCACAGCGGCAGCCAAAGCCTTCTCTGTCGCCGGGCGCTGATATCCGAGGTTCAGCAGAGCAGAGAGGACGTCCTCTTCCGTGGCGTTCAGCGACGGAGCTGCTGGCGCGGCCGATCCTGCTTCCGGTAACTTGTCGCGCAGTTCCAGAACCATGCGCTCCGCGGTCTTCTTGCCAATTCCCGGGATACGCGTCAGCCGCGCAACATCGTTACTACGAATCGCGCCTACCATTTCGTCCGCCGCCATCCCGCTCAGAATTGTGACCGCCAGCTTGGGGCCAATGCCACTCACCGTGATAAGTCTCTCGAATAGCAGTTTTTCAGAGGGACGCAGGAATCCATAGAGCGCGATTAAGTCCTCGCGAACGTGAGTGTGGATGTGCAGCGCCACATCGCTACCCACGGCAGGCAGATCGGAGAAGGTGGGCACGCTGATGGTCACATCGTAACCGACGCCGCTAGTTTCGACGATGGCCTGGTTGGGATGCTTGACGAGAAGCTTGCCGCGCAAATGGGCAATCATGTTCAGCCATTGTAGATGGAGAGTAGCGAACAAAAGAAAACGGCAGGGCCGACCCCTGCCGCAATCGATTCAACTAAAGAAGCCTGCCGTGCCCTTTACTTTCGGTTGACTGCTTTCTTCAGCTCAGCACCTGGTGTGAATTTTGCTACTTTACGGGCAGCGATCTTGATTGTGGCGCCCGTCTGCGGGTTGCGCCCGTTCCGTGCCTTCCTCTGGGAGACAGAGAAAGTGCCAAAACCAATCAGCGCTACCCGATCCCCTTTCCGGAGGGCAGCAGTGACGCTGTCCATGGCTGTATCAATCGCAGTATTCGCCTGCGCCTTGCTGATTTCACATGCGCCTGCAATCTTGTCCACGAGATCGGCTTTATTCATTTTTTCTCCTAGGCAGGTTTTTTTCGTTCCCAGCGCAGTACCGGGACGATGAGGCTCGCTGAGTTGGAAAACCTGACGGCTGTATTTTCCTCCGTCTGGACGGAATGTCAACTGTGAAAATCCGCGCCGGAAGCCGATTTCGCACTGGGGGGTACCGAATTGGCGCTGCGGGAGCCGTTCTTGACAGAGATCGGGTTGCTTCGCCAGTCTGCTAGCGATGTTTAGCAATGTGCCGCCGAGCACCCTCGCCATCGCATTTTCACTCTTCCTCCCCCGTTTTTCCTCTACCCTCCACAAGGTGTGCGGCTCCTGCACAGGATGTGCACAATGGCCCGTTGATTAGCACTTGCGCCAAATCCGCTTTCGGGTGCAAAGTCAAAAGAAGAAATCTTGTGGAAAAGGGTTGCCGGGTTGGTAAAAGTCTCTGCGGAAGTTTGTCCGCTATGCGAGGGTACAGGTTGGAAAACGGCGCCATCTCCGGCGCGATCAGCCGATTCACGGTCGAATGGTCCTAATACACCCAAAGACCGGCGGGTGACACGCTGTGACTGCCAACTGCGGGCAAGGACGCAGTCCCTACTGGCGGCGGCGCGCATACCCCGCCGCTATGAGCACTGCGAGCTCGCAAATTACGACTTCGATGGGCCTCGGCGGTCGCTGGCTTCGGCCCGCATGGCGGCGTGCAGATTTGTAGAGGAGTACCCATTGGACGACACGGGCTTGCTACTGATCGGCAGCATCGGCGTGGGTAAGACTCACTTGGCTGTCGGGATTATCAAGGAACTCGTCCTGGGCAAGGGCATTGGCTGCCTGTTTTATGACTACCGTGAATTGCTCAAGCAGATCCAGAACTCATACAACGATTCGGTGAAGGCCACGGAACTCGACGTCCTGAGGCCGGTTTTTGAAACCGAAGTCCTGGTGCTCGACGAACTCGGCGCCATCAAGCCAACGGAATGGGTGTGGGATACGGTAAGTCTCATCCTCAATACCCGCTACAACGACAACCGCACCACCATCATCACCACCAACTTTCCTGACCAGGCCGGGCAGGATCTCCAGGCTAACCCAGCGTCAGAGTTTGGCCGCGCTCAACGTGCCGTGCGTCGCGAGACTTTGGGCGATCGTATTGGCGACCGCATGCGCTCCCGGCTCCATGAAATGTGCCGCACCATCAAGATGGAAGGTGACGACTTCCGCCAGACCATTCGCAGCGCCAGCTTTCGGTAGTACTCACCCCAGACCCGCAGAGTCACAGAGAAGTTCAAACCAGGGCGAAAGATCTAATGACCCAGAACCAGAATGTTTGCCTCTGCGTTCCTCTGTGTCTCTGTGACTCTGTGATGAGACTTGCTTACAATGAACTGTGCTCACTGAGCGACTCGAATTCGTCGCAGAGCGGGATTCCGAGACCTTCGCAGCCGTTCCGGCGTCCCCGGCGGTGTTCCTGCTCCGTGGCGGCGAGCCGCATTCCGAGCCCTACATCAGCAAGACGGCCAATCTTCGGCGCCGCCTACACCGTCTGCTTGATCCCATAGAAGGGCGGACGCGGAAACTGAACTTGCGTGATCGCATTCGGTCTATCGAATACTCTCTAACCGGTTCGGACTTCGAATCGGGCTTTCTGCTCTACCAACTTCTGCGCGCGACCTTCCCCAAGACCTACGGTGACCGGCTGCGCTTCCGTTTCGCGCCGCTGGTGAAAATGCATCTTGAGAATGAGTATCCGCGCGCATCCATTACGACCCAGCTGGGCCGGCTCAACCGACGCTCCCTTTATTACGGGCCATTTCTCTCTCGGGCTGCAGCCGAAAAGTTCATGAACGATTCGCTCGACTTTTTCAAGATGCGCCGCTGCCTGGACGATCTGCATCCCGACCCTAAGTTTCCCGGCTGCATTTATTCCGAGATGAAAATGTGCCTGGCGCCCTGCTTCAAGGGCTGCAGCGATGAAGAATACAAGCGGGAAGTGGGACGCGTGCAGGACTACTTCGACTCCGGCGGTGAGTCATTGGTCCGCGAGCTTCGCGAACAACGCGAGGCCGCGTCGGCAAATCTCGAATTTGAAAACGCCGCTGCTCTGCACACGCGCATCGAAAAGCTTAAGCCTGTGCTCGGGCAGCTGCCCGAGATTGTTCATCGCCTCGATCAGATGCATGCCGTCATGATCCAACCTTGGGCGGCGGCGGAGGCCGTCGTGTTTTACCGCATCGAAGTTGGCTGTATTTCTGGTCCGATCGCATTCCCCATCCCGTCCACTGAACCCGCAAAGTCTCAATCTATGGAATCGCGGGTGCAGCAAGCTCTGGATTCCTTTCCGCCAGCAAGGTCGAAATCCGCACTCGAGACCATGGAGCATTTGGCGCTGTTTAAGCGCTGGTACTATCGCAGCCGTCGCGTCGGCGAGGTCTTCTTCGCGGATGATCGAGGCGTACTTCCGCTACGCCGCCTGGTACGCGGGATCTCCCGCGTCTACCGCGGCGAGCACCCAGAGACTACCGCCATCGAACCCTCCTTTCCTCAAGGGCAGCATGTCAAAAATGAACAAGGACACGAAAATAACAAGGACGAAAGATAGCCGCCACGACCGAGAACTTCGCAGGCATATGCTCGATCTGCTTTCAGGGGGAGGGGCGCATGCAAGCTTTGAGGAGGTCGTGAGCGGTATTCCCTTTAAACAGCGGGGCACGAAGCCGGCAGGATTCCTACACTCGGCGTGGATGTTGCTGGAGCACATGCGCATAGCGCAGTGGGACATTCTCGAGTTCAGCCGCAACCCAAAACATGTTTCACCGGACTGGCCCGCCGGCTACTGGCCACAGACAGAAGCTCCACGCAGCCCAGCAGCCTGGGATAAAAGCGTCCAGCAATTCCGCAGAGACTTGAGAGCAGTGCAGGAACTGGTGGAAAGGTCGAAGACCGATCTCTTCGCCCGCATACCGTGGGGTGACGGACAGACCATTTTGCGCGAGGCCTTGTTGATAGCCGACCACAATGCTTATCACTTGGGACAATGGGTTGATCTGCGGCGAGGGCTTGGAGTTTGGCCCAAATAGAGCGCTAGCCTCACTTCATCGTCGAGTGACGAGGGGAGTGCGGACGGAGTTGGCTTGATCAGCCGACGAGCGGCAAGGAATAGTCTTTGGGGCGCTTCCGAAAACCACTCTCACGCCCTCCCTCCACCGTTGGTCAATCCCTACGAGTTCCCAGTCAATCTCAGGCGAGATGTAGCGCAGCAGAATGTCGGTTTGCGGGATGCACGTGCAAAGCTGGCGCCACCAGGAAAAGCAGCGGTTTTTCGGCTGCAACTCACGCCCGCCAAAATAACCGAAGCGTGGGAACTCGCCCCGCCGGTGATGCCAGGGCACGCGCCCGATAGTCCAGCCCTTTGAGGGGCAGATGGATATCATCGTCTGCCTTGAGTTCGAGCACGGCCAATCCACCAGAGCGTGTTGTAGGCACATCAATCTCGCACCCTGTTCCGCTGCGCGGACCATCGGCGAAGCAAGCACTTGTTGCATGCACCGGAGATGGGATATTTCGCCTGTCCTAAATCGAACGCTACTGCACCGTCTTCCAGCACGACGGCGTTCGCAGCTTCACGGAGAAGGTCCTGCACGGTCCTGGTCAACGCTTCTGCTGTCATGTTTGGGACGATCTAATTCAAACGCCAGCCCGGCTGTGACCAATGACCATGGTTGCTGCTGGCATGGGAGGAAGGGGACATTGACATTGATCCGCGCGGTGCGCGCTGTGCTGTGGGATAATATCGAAGGGGCTTGCTTTCGAGTCGCGTCATCGCTCGCCGGCATCTAATTTAGGTGGACAAAAACCGCTTTTTCTTCGAACATTACGGCCTTGCCGAGCGCGATCTGGAGCGTTACCTCGAGGCTGCGCTTTCCGCCGGTGGAGATTACGCCGACCTCTACTTCGAATATCTCTCCTCCACCTCGCTGATGGTGGATGAATCCATGGTGAAATCGGCATCGCAAGGTATCTCAGCCGGCTGTGGAGTCCGCGTGGTTTCCGGTGAGCGCACCGGCTACGCCTACACCGACGATCTTTCGGCTGAGCGAATCCTGCGCGCGGCGCGCACTGCCGCTTTAATTGCCAGCGCACCCGCGAAGACCACGGTCGCGGGCTTTCAGCAAAAATCTGCTCGGAGCTTGTATCCGGTCACGTTGCCTTCGGTAGACGCTGAGATCACTGCCAAGGTTGAGCTGGTAATGCGTGCCGACAAGGCCGCCCGGGCGTACGATCCGCGCATTAAGGAAGTTCGGGCCAGCTATGCTGACGAGTTGCGCAACATTTTGGTCGTCGGCTCTGACGGAACCTTCGCCGAAGACTCCCAGCCGCTCGCTCGCGTCAACGTTTCCTGCATTGCCAAGACCGAGGGCAACTCCGCCCGCGGAGGCTCCGGGGGGGGCGGCCGTGTGGCACTCGATTTCTTCTTCGGGGACAAGACCCCCGAATTTTTCGCCAAGGAGGCAGCGCGGCAAGCAGTGTTGCAGCTTGATGCCCGCGAGGCTCCCGCAGGGGACATGGAAGTAGTGTTGGGTCCAGGCTGGCCGGGCGTGCTGCTGCACGAAGCCGTAGGCCACGGCTTGGAAGCCGACTTCAACCGCAAGAAAACTTCGGCGTTTGCCGGACTCATTGGCAAGCGAGTAGCCAGCGAGAAATGTACCGTCGTCGACAACGGCACCATGCCCTGGCGGCGCGGCTCGCTAAATGTGGACGATGAAGGTGAGCCCACCCAGGAAACGGTGCTCATTGAAAAAGGAATTCTGAAGGGCTATCTCAGCGACAAACTCTCCGCACGACTCATGGGGATTTCTGACACCGGCAATGGACGCCGCGAGAGCTACGAGCACATTCCCATGCCGCGTATGACCAACACCTACATGTTGGCGGGCGAAGACAGTCCAGAGGACATCATCCGCTCGGTCAAGCACGGCGTTTATGCGGTGAACTTCGGCGGGGGCCAAGTCGACATCACGAATGGCAAATTCGTGTTTTCCGCCTCCGAGGCGTACATGATCGAAAACGGCAGGATCACGGCGCCGATCAAGGGTGCCACATTGATCGGCAACGGCCCCGACGTGCTAACTCGCGTCTCGATGGTCGGTAATGACTTAAAACTCGACGAAGGCGTTGGCACTTGCGGCAAAGACGGTCAGGCCGTTCCTGTAGGCGTTGGCATTCCAACTATCAAAATCGACCGCCTCACCGTGGGCGGCACTGCCAGGAAAGATCCGGGTGGCTTCATGCAGTAAGATCTGTTTCGCCGCAGAGTCACGGAGAAATTCTTAGTTCTTCTCTCTATCGTCTTCTCTGCTTCCGTGGTAAAGAATTTTTTTATGCCTCCCACTCAAGTCGAAACTCGAAGTCCAAAAATCGAAACTGACCTGCGCGATCTCGCCCAGGACATCGTGCGCCGCGCCATGAACGGTGGCGCCACTGCCGCCGAATGCGTGGTTCGCGAAGGCGACGAATTCTCCACCCTGGTTCGCCTCGGCCAGGTCGAAACTCTGAAAGAGTCCGGCTCGAAGTCCATCGGCGTGCGCGTTTTCTTCGGGCAGCGCGCTGCCAGCACCTACTCCAGCGACTTTTCCAGCAAGGGTCTCGACCGCATGGTGAAATCCGCGCTGCAGCTGGCAAAGATTACTTCTGAAGATCCTTTCGGCGGGATTCCCGAGGCTTCGCAACTGGGTTCTCTCTCAGTTGATCTCGACCTCTACCACGAGGATGTCTACTCACTTCCTGGTCCCGAACGCATAGATTACGCGCGCCGCACGGAGAAAGCCGCTCTCGATTTCGATCCCCGGATCAAGAATTCCGAAGGTGGATCGTTCGATGCCGCCACCGGCCACAAGGTCCTGGCCAACTCACACGGTTTTGTCGGCGAGTATCGCCGGTCTTATTGCTCGGTGGCAGCCGTGCCCATTGCACAAACCGAAGACGGCGCCATGCAGCGCGATTACTGGTTCTCAGTGGCGCGGACCCTCAAGAAGCTTGAAGCGCCAGAACACGTGGGTAAGGTTGCCGCCGAGCGCACGCTACGACGGCTTGGGGCGCGCAAGGTGAAGACCGCTCATGTTCCGGTAATCTTCGATCCCATGGTTTCTAGTTCGATCCTCGACCACATTTTCGAAGGAGTGAACGGCGACTCGGTCTACCGAGGTGCGTCTTTCCTGGCGGGAAAGCTAGGGCAAAAGATCGCCGGGGGCAACGTCAATGTCATCGACGACGGCACGATGCCCGGAGGCTTTGGTTCAAGTCCGTTCGATGGTGAGGGCGTGCCCACGCGCCGCACCGTGGTCGTCGACAATGGGGTTCTGAAGTCCTACCTCTTGAACACCTATACGGCGAAAAAGTTGGGCCTGCATACTACGGGTAACGCTTCCCGGGGACTTGCCGGCACACCTGGCATCGGTCCCGGCAACTATTTTCTGGTGCCTGGTGAGAAGACTCCAAAACAGCTGATTTCCGCTGTCAAGGATGGCCTTTACGTCACCGAATTTCTTGGCCATGGCGCGAATCTGGTCACCGGCGATTACTCGCGCGGCGCGTCCGGGCTATGGATTGCGGGTGGCGAGTTCGTCTATCCGGTAGAAGAGATCACGGTGGCTGGAAATCTCAAAGAGATGTTCTTCAATATCTCCGAGATCGCTAACGATCTGGAGTTTCGCGGCTCAGTTGCCTCGCCCACCATTCGCATCGATGGTCTGACCGTGGGGGGAGCGTAGAGGGACGCTGCGCGTTGTTTCTGGTCGCAGTCCACAAGTCAGCAGTTCAATAGCCTTGTGCCTCGATCTTGGTCATAGGCCCGCTGGCGCGTTTCGGCGCGAATAGTACAATCGACTGCATGGGCGCCCTGCTCCAGCCATCTCCGGAAAACAAAGAACCTGAATCCGGGCGACGGATTATTGTTATCTCCGTCGCGGTGGTCTTTGTCTTGGCTGTCATTGTGGCGTTTGCACTTCGAAGCCGGCCCAAAGAGAAATCGGGGCCGCCGCTGTATGCAGCCAATATCAAGTTGTCGGACCCCAAAACGGGTGCGGCGGAAAACTTCGTCGGCGCGACGATTAACTACATCGGCGGCACTGTGACCAACTCGGGAAGCAGAACTGTCACGCACGTCGTGGTCGAAGTTTCTTTTAAAGACCAATTGGGGCAACTCGCGCAGCGCGAGGCGGCTCCGCTAAAGATTTTGAAGACCGGCGGTCCCTATCCGGAAGCCGTAGACCTCAGCATCTCTCCATTGCCGCCCGGCCAGAGCCAGCCTTTCCTACTTACCTTCGAAGGTATTTCTGCGCAATGGAACCACCAGTATCCGGAAATAGAGATCGCCGATGTTGTGGTGAAGTGAGCTCAATGATGAGCGCGTCAAAAGTGCGGTAGCAGTCTCCCCGCTAGAGCGGCTTGGATACAGTGCTGGCGTGAGTGAGATCTACAGACAGTGGCGTATTGGACCCCATTCCCGCCCATCTACCGGAGCTTCCAGATGGACGCCGGTCAACCTCACGAATCCGTTTCCGAAACTACCTCCACGATCGCGGAAGTACTGGCCCCAAGCTGATTTGAATTGGCGGTGAGGTAGCCAAGTCCTAGAGTCTTGAGGATGGTTTTGATCGCGGCAACGTCAGAGTAGCGAAGTACCTGTCCCGCAAAAATAAGCACAGGCTCGGCGGCGGGATAGCCGGTGCAAGGACCGGGGCAAGGGTGGGGGCAAGGACCATTGCTTGTCCACCCTGAGACCCGCATCCGGCGAGAATGGTCGCGATCACCAACGATGAAGCGATAGCGATAACAATGATGCAGCGCGGTGCCTTTCCAGTCGGGCGGGGAAAAGGGCTCACAAGACTTGCCTTGAACGATTGTTGGAGATTTAGACGGACGGCGCTGCCTACACGGTTGCAAAAGAAAAGAGAAGACGGAGCGGCAAGAACGAACAGATTGTCGAGTTGGACGCTAGGGAAGTCAAGGATGAGACTCCTGAAGATCGTTCTCGCGCAACTCGGTACAATGCCTCCATGCCCGAAACAAAGCCATTCCGGCTGACCCAGTCGGTCAAAGCTGCGGGTTGAGCGTCCAAGCTGAGTCCGGCGGCGCTGGACACGGTGCTTGGGAAATTAGCCCGGCAACATGACCCCAATGTCCTGGTCGGCTTCGATCACGCCGACGACGCCGGAGTGTATCAAATCGCGCCCGACCAAGCCCTGGTCCAGACCGTGGATTTCTTCACGCCCGTCGTAGACGACCCCTACATCTTCGGCCAGATCGCCGCCACCAACGCGCTCAGCGATGTCTACGCCATGGGCGGACGTCCGCTTACTTCACTGGCCGTGGTCTGCTTTCCCGAAAAGGCTGATCTGGAAATTCTCGAGCGGATTCTTGCCGGCGGACTGTCCAAGATGGTTGAGGCTGGATGCACCGTGATCGGTGGTCACAGCATTCGCGATGAAGAGACGAAGTTTGGTTATGCCGTCACCGGCCTGATCGATCCACGCAAGATTCTGGCCAACAAGGGCGCCAAGCCAGGGGATTCTCTCGTGCTTACGAAGGCGCTCGGCACAGGCGTGATCTCCACCGCCATCAAGAAGGGGGTGGCCGAACGTGCGTGGGTTGACGCCGCGATCCAGTCGATGACCACCCTCAACAAGCGGGCGGCTGAACTGATCAGTGACGGAGAATTTGGTGTCCACGCCATGACCGATGTGACGGGATTCGGTTTAATCGGCCATGCCCGCGAATTGGCTTTCGCGTCTGACGTAGCCCTGCGTTTGTACCTGAGTAAAATTCCCCTGATAGAAGGTGCGATCCAGTGTGTCCGCAACGGACACATCCCGGGCGGGCTCACGAACAATCGCGACTTTGCCGAATGTCAGGTTCAGTATGACGAAGGCATTTCCGAGGATGTCAAGGCTCTGCTCTTCGATCCCCAAACCGCAGGCGGCCTGCTGGTTTCGACAACAGATGGCTCGCGCTTGAGTGAAGCCTTAAACACAGCGGGGATTCCCGCCGCCCAAGTCGGCGCGGTGTTGCCGAACTCGAAACCTCGTATTCAAATAACGCGCTAGCTCGGTCGGCAAGGAATTCCTCGTAACCGTGCTCGGGATCCGGACATCTGTCAGAGTAGGATTCTCTTCATTTCGAGGTTCTTTCATCGCAGAGGAGCAATCATGCAATTTCGCCAACTAGGAAGTAGCGGTGGTGGTCTGAAAGTCTCTGCTCTCGGCTTGGGCTGTATGGGCATGTCAGAATTCTACGGGCCCGGTGACGACAATGAATCGATCGCCACCATTCAGCGTGCTCTTGAACTCGGCATCGATTTCCTCGATACAGCCGACATTTACGGCCCATACACGAACGAGGAACTCGTTGGCCGCGCCATCAAAGGCAAACGCGACAAAGTTGTGCTGGCAACGAAATTCGGAATCGTCCGTGATCCCAAGACCCCCAATCTCCGCGCCGTGAACGGCAAACCCGACTATGTTCGCCAGTCCTGCGAAGGCAGCCTCCGGCGGCTGGGCGTGGAGACGATCGATCTGTATTACCAACATCGCGTCGACCCCAACACGCCGATCGAAGAAACCGTCGGAGCTATGGCGCAGCTCATAAAAGAAGGGAAGATTCGCCATGTCGGGCTGTCTGAAGCCGGGCCGCAGACTCTACGCCGCGCTGTTAAGATTCATCCCATCACTGCGCTGCAAACGGAATATTCCCTCTGGACGCGCGATCCGGAAGAACAGATCCTGCCCACGTGTCGTGAGCTAGGCATCGGTTTTGTCGCCTACAGTCCTCTCGGACGCGGTTTTCTGACTGGGCAGTTCCGGCGCTTCGATGATCTTCCCGCTGACGATTACCGTCGCAATTCACCGCGTTTTCAGGGTGAGAACTTCCAGAAGAATCTCGATCTGGTTCGCCGAGTGGAAGAGATTGCCAGAGAGAAAGGCTGTAAGCCATCTGAACTCGCGCTGGCCTGGGTGCTGGCACAGGGCCGAGATATTGTGCCCATCCCTGGCACCAAGCGCCGTAGGTACCTGGAGGAAAACCTGGGTGCACTCGACCTAAAACTTACCGCAGATGACCTCCGCCGGATTGACGAAGTCTTCCCCAACGGCGCGGCCGCAGGACTGCGCTATCCCGAGCAAATGATGAAGGCCGTGAATGGATGAATTCTGCTGCGAGGGAATGTGGGACAAAACTAAGGGTGGCCTCTAAAGGCCGCCCTGAATGAGAATCGAATAAGTGCCTTTATGCCGTTGCCGGTCGCTCGCCACCTTTGGCTCGTCCCGGCTGAAGATCAGGCTTGATCACCTGCTGCACGCCGCCATCGTCGGACTTCGCCGCAACGGGCTTGGCTGGCAATTCCTGGCCGTCAATCAGCATCTTGATTTCTACTGCATCCAGGACTTCGCGCTCAATTAAGGCTTGCGCGATCTTGGTCAGCACCTCGCGATTCTCAGACAGAATCTTCTTCGCGGTGTCATAACCTTCGATCACCAGCTTGCGCACTTCCTGGTCGATCTGTATGGCGGTAGCTTCGCTGTAGTCCCGGTGCTGAGCAATCTCGCGTCCCAAGAAGATCTGTTCTTCCTTCTTGCCGAAGGTCAGCGGACCGAGTTGACTCATGCCCCACTCGCAGACCATCTTACGTGCCAATTCTGTGGCGCGCTCGATATCGTTGCCCGCGCCCGCGCTCATCTGTTCGAGGAACAGCTCCTCAGCCAAACGACCACCCATCAAGATGGCGATCCGCGTCTCCAGGTAATTCTTGTAGTAGTTGTGCCGGTCGTCGACGGGCAACTGCTGCGTCAGGCCCAGCGCCATGCCGCGGGGAATAATCGTTACCTTGTGCACCGGGTCCGAGTGCGGCAGTTTGGCTGCCACCAAGGCGTGACCCGCCTCGTGATAAGCAGTATTCTTTTTTTCTTCGTCGGACAGCAGCAGCGACTTGCGCTCTGCCCCCATCATGACCTTGTCCTTGGCCACTTCGAAGTCAAACATGAGCACGGCCTTGCGGTTCTGCCGCGCAGCCGCGAGTGCCGCCTCATTCACCATGTTGGCCAGGTCTGCGCCAGAAAATCCTGGAGTGCCGCGAGCCAAGACGAAAAGCTCCACATCCTCAGCCAGAGGAATCTTGCGGGTGTGCACGCGCAGAATCTCTTCCCGGCCGCGCACATCCGGGTAACTAACGACTACGCGCCGGTCAAAGCGCCCCGGACGCAGCAGTGCCGGGTCGAGCACGTCAGGACGATTGGTCGCCGCCATGAGAATGACGCCTTCGTTCGATTCGAAACCGTCCATTTCCACCAGCAACTGGTTCAGCGTCTGCTCGCGCTCATCGTGGCCACCGCCCAAGCCCGCGCCGCGATGGCGTCCTACCGCGTCAATTTCGTCAATGAATATGATGCAGGGGGCATTTTTCTTGCCCTGTTCGAACAGATCACGCACCCGGCTCGCGCCTACCCCTACGAACATTTCCACAAAGTCAGAGCCGGAAATCGAGAAGAATGGAACGTTGGCTTCGCCTGCAACCGCCCGAGCCAACAGGGTTTTACCTGTGCCCGGGGGTCCAACCAGCAAAACTCCCTTGGGAATCCGCCCACCCAGTTTCTGGAACTTCTGCGCCTCGCGCAAGAACTCGATGATCTCCCTTAGTTCTTCTTTGGCCTCATCCACGCCAGCCACGTCCTTGAACGTAACCTTTTTCTGCTGCATAGAAAGGAGGCGCGCCCGGCTCTTGCCGAAAGAGAGGGCTTTATTACCGCCCGTCTGCATCTGCCGGATCATGAAGAACCACAACGCTCCCAGAAGCAGGAGCGGAGCCCAAGTGCCCAACAACTGGAGGGGCCAACTGCCGTTGTTGATATCTTTGACGGTGACCTCAACGTGCTTATCATTGAGCGTCTTGTACATCTCCGAATAGCCCGGCGGGATAATGGTATGGAAGGCGGAGTTGTCGCGATACTTGCCGCTGACTTCCTGGCCGAGGATAGTGACTTCCTTAACGTTCCCCTGGTCCACGTCACTCAGGAACTGGCTGAAATTCACAATCTTGTCCTTCTGCCCGTCGCGGCCCATCTTGATGACCTGCCACAACAGCAGAGCGGAAATCCCTATTACCAGCCAAAACACCACCGTTTTTACTGTTGAATTCACTAAAAACTCCTATTCCATCCCGAGAAAAGGCAGAAAGTGCCGGCACATCATCAAAGTATCGAACACCCCAAATTACATGCCCTTGGTTAATTAGATGCCCTTGCCAGACTTTGGATAGTCGAAATTCCCTAGATCCCTTATTCTACATTTTCTCTGAGGAAAAGGGGTGCCGAAGTTTCGGTGACTTAAGTCACGGGAAACAGTTTAGTTTGCCGCTAGATAGGAGAGGTTGCGATTGGTCTGCTCAGCCGCTCCCAGGCCGTAGCCTACCAGAAACGCTTCATCGACCAGAAAGCCAAAATAATCGGGCTGCAACGCGACACGACGGGCCGATTGGCGATCCAGCAGCGTGCATAGCTTCACTGAGGCTGCTCCGCGCGTCCGCAAGTCATTCATCAAGAATTCGCTGGTAAGTCCGGAATGAACCAGGCCCTCGACCAGCAGGATGTGGTGTCCGCGTATATCCGGTTCGTGACTGAAAAAGATCTCCAGGATTTCTCCCGCGTTGTTGCCCTGCTGCTTGCTGTACTTCGGCTTGATGAACTGGCACACCACGGGCACATCCAAAGCCCTCATCAGATCAGCCATGAACATGAATGAATTCTCAAGCACCGCCAGCGCCTGGATCGTGTTTCCCTTGTAGTCGTCTGAAATCTGACGCCCCAATTCCTTAACGCGCTTCTGGATGTGTTCTGTGCTGATTACCTGGCGTAGGGACTGGATTCTTGAACCATTCATGGAACTGGCGCTCCTTCCGCTCACCTGGAACCTAGCTTATGGTATTGCTTGGCCCTCCGCCAAGGGCGTTTCCCGGATGAGAAGCGCCTGGCCGCCGGGCTTCGCCCGAAGGCCAGCAGGTGCCGGAAACCCTCGCACCCACACGATTTCGTCCCCATTCACCACTACTGGCCAAACTCTGCGGTCAAGCACAGGGATCTGGCGCTCCTGTAAGAGTTCCTTGATTTTCTTGGGCGACTTCGTATGGGCTGGCCAGAAACGATCGCCCGGACGCCAGTTCCGCACCGCCAATCGTGACGGCAACGTGTCTGGATCGAGAAGTTGCACGGGGTTCAATCCCGACGTTTCCCATTCCGGCTTAAGGCGCAGTGCTTCTACAACCGTGCCTGTTTCCGGGACTAGCGCTCGTCCGGGCAAGGGAAGTGGGTATTCGTAGTCCCTGGGGATTCGTTCCTCCGCGCGCAGGTCGGGCGTAGTGAAAACCAGATCCTCAGGCTGTTTGGCTACTTTCCATCCCAATGGCAATGACAATGTTCCGCCGGAGCCGGTCTGGTCCCCCGCGAAGCGCAGGATTTCCTCAATATGTTTGAACTCGAGGGGGATGCCGGCGCGGTCCCCAATCGCCTTCACGACTCTGCGTTGCACTGCCGCCGGCTCGGTAAGAAGCCATGCCCGGCTTACGTAAGCATTCATGACTACGGGGCCGGGCTCTTGCAACCTCCGTATCAACTCAGGATTCGCTGGCGTGATCTGAACCAGCGATTGTGAACCGCTCGATCCGGGAAGGATTCCGCGAGCCCATGGCGGCTCTGACCATTGCACCGTAGTCCCGAACCATCCCGAAATTTCGTTTTCCCAATAATCTTCCTCTCCCCGTGCAATTTCAGCTAACTCGGACAGTCCCTCAGCCACGGCGGGATTAAATTCCCGCTCCAGCAGTGGAAGCACCAGCTTCCGCATGCGATTCCGGGTGAACCTGGCATTGGCGTTGGTGGAGTCTTCGCGCCATGATTGTCCAAGGCTGTTCAGGTATTGCTCTAGTTCGCAGCGTCGAATCCCCAACAAGGGACGGATAATCTCCCGGGAGACTTCAGCCGCGAGATCTTCCACGGCAACGCGCGGGTGGATCCCGCCGAGCCCACGGAACCCCGAGCCGCGAATCAACCGCATGAGAACCGTCTCAGCCTGATCGTCGAGAGTGTGGCCGGTTGCGATCTTGTCAAGCTTCGGCGGATTCTCTTCATCATCTGAATCCTCGCCCAGAAGGTGCCGAAAGAAGCCGTATCGAAATTCCCGTGCGGCCGTCTCCACGCTGATTCGTTCCTTAGCAGCTTGAGCGGCGACGTCATCGTAGTCGGAGTAAAACTCGAGGCCGTGCTCCCGGGCCAGGTTCGTGACAAACTCCTGGTCGGTATCGGATTCCTCCCCTCGCAGCTTGTGGTTGAAATGGACGACCGAGAGGACAGTACCTAACTGGCGGCGCAATTCGAGCAGCAGCCGCAAGAGCGCGACGGAATCGATTCCCCCCGAGACAGCAACTCCGACGCGATCTCCGGCCCGGAGGAAGTCTTGCCGACGGATTTGTCCCCATAACTGCTCGGCCAATTCGTGCACAGCACCATGGTACAACCAAGTCAATGGGAATCGGCCGCTACGGATCCAACTGGCGGATCTGTCAGTCCAGCGCTCCGGTATCCCTGTGCGAACGCGAAAGGCCAAGCTGGATGCTCCCATGCAATACGATGAGCGCGCGAACGGCAGCGAAATCGAAGCCGAAGTCGGCGAGAATTTTGAGGTCTGGCTTCCTGAGACTCGAACCGCTGGCAACCGCTGGGTGATAAAGAGACAGCCGTACCTGCCTGCCGATTGTTGGAAGAGTTGGCCCAGCCGAACTCAGGCGGCGTGGGCGGTGCCGGACACCATGTTTGGCGGTTCCCCGCTGTAGCCCCCGGGACCGGCAAAATCGAATGGCTACCTTCGTGCCTGGGAGGATTCTGAAAAGCCGTCGCGGACCTTCGTGATCACGATGCGCGTCCGGTCATGAGCACTACTTTTTGCACTTGATTCAGTGCTCTTTTTCGCACTCCACTGAGGGGCCGCCTGCGGCTTTGCCTGTCGGCGTTTGAACCATCCGAATGCTCCAGAAGTCGTCCGAGAGAGTGGCCTCCAGAGAGTACTGGTAGGGCAGCGTGAAGTGGCTTGTTAGACCCCATGCGTCGCTCCAGGAATTGCGCACAATGAGCCATTGCTTTTGGTCGTCGTGGCCTACGGCCACAACAGCATGACCTTGCGGCAACGGCCTCGCCTGGTCGGGGCATGGAGCACGATTCCAGACGCAAACGAGGCGACGATTTTCCTCGCGTTTGTCAGGTGAGCACCGTGCGCGCGACAGATTTAAGGGCTGCTATAGCCCCGGACTTTTCTCGGTAATCAACGTCCTGATCTTCTCAACGAACTCCGTCGCCGCCATGTCCTCGGTCTTTTCCTTGCCTCTGCTGCGGACGTTCACCGTGCCCGCCTCAGCTTCCTTGTCGCCGACCACCAGCAAAAATGGCACTTTTTGCATGGCGTGCTCGCGAATCTTGGCATTCATCTTTTCATTGCGGGCATCGACCTCCACGCGAACGCCGGCATCTTTCAGTTGGGATGCAATCTGGCTCGCGTATTCGGCGTGCCGCTCACTGATCGGAATCATCACCGCCTGCACGGGAGACAGCCACACCGGAAATGCTCCGGCGTAATGCTCGATCAGAACGCCAAAGAAACGTTCCACCGATCCATATAGGGCGCGGTGCACCATCACGGGCTGCTTGCGCGAACCGTCCTCGGCGACATATTCCAACCCGAAACGTTGCGGCAGGTTGAAGTCGAACTGTACGGTCGAGAGCTGCCACAACCGTCCGATGGCGTCCACCAGCTTGATGTCAATCTTGGGCCCGTAGAACGCTGCCTCGCCCGGGATGGTCTTGTACTCAATCTTGCGGCCCTTTAGCACCTTCTCCAGAGATTGCGTGGCATGAACCCACTGCTCTTCGCTGCCCACAAAATTCTTGCGGTCCTCCGGATTCCAGGTCGAAAGCTCGGTCTGGAATTTGTCGAAGCCAAAGTCCTTTAGCACATCCAGCGCAAAGTCCAAACAATTTGCAATTTCGTCTTCGACCTGCTCGGGAGTGCAGAAGATATGCGCATCATCCTGGGTAAACCCGCGTACGCGAAGCAGACCGTGCATCACGCCCGAACGCTCGTAACGGTAGACCGTTCCCAGCTCACCCAGCCGCACGGGCAGGTCGCGATACGACTTCAGCGAGTCTTTGTAAATCAGGATGTGGCCTGGGCAATTCATCGGCTTCAGCCGGTATTCAGCGTCGTCGAGTTCCATGGCGTCGAACATATTCTGCGAGTAGTAGCCCTCATGGCCCGAGGTAAAGAACAACTGCCGCCGCGCCACATGCGGGGTGTAAACCAGCGAATAACCTCGCTTCAGGTACTCCTCGCGCATCCAGTCTTCCATCTCCTTGCGAATGATCCCGCCCTTGGGATGCCAGAAAATCAGCCCCGGCCCGGCCAGCTCCTGAATCGAAAACAGATCGAGTTGCTGCCCCAGAACCCGATGGTCGCGCTTCTTGGCCTCCTCCAGCTGCCGCAGGTAGTCGTCGAGCTCCTTCTTCGAGAAAAACGAGGTCCCGTAAATCCGTTGCAACTGCGGATTTTTCTCATCTCCCAGCCAATACGCGCCCGCGATGTTAAACAGTTTGAATGCCTTGATCTTGCCGGTTGACGGAATATGCGGACCGCGGCAGAAGTCGGTGAACTTCCCGGTGCGATAAATCGAAATCTTTTCATCGGGCTTGGTGAACTGTTCGATGAAATGGCACTTCATGAAGTCGCCTTCCTTCTTGAACGCCGTCAGTCCCTGTTCGCGAGGCAGGAACTCGCGAGCATACGGGATGTTCTGCTGCACCAGTTCCTGCATCTTCTTCTCGATCTTTTCTAGGTCTTCAGGAGTGAATGGAGTCGGCCGGTAAAAGTCGTAAAAGAATCCGCTTTCGGTGGGCGGGCCGTGTCCCAGCTTGGTTTCCGGAAAGAGTTCGAGAACCGCCGCAGCCAGTAGATGCGCGGACGAATGCCGGTAAACTTCGAGGGCCTCAGGGTCTTTGTCAGTAAGAAGACGGAGATCGGTATCTTTTTCCAGTGGCTTGGTGAGATCGATAAGATCGCCGTTGGTTTTCGCGACCAGCGCTGCATCCGCCAACCGCGGGCTGATCGACTTCGCCACATCGAGCGCGGTAGTGCCTTTTGAAACTTCCTTCACGCTCCCGTCGGGGAGCTTCACATGAATGCTCTCTGCCATATCCTGGAACCTGCACTTGGATTGAATCTTTGAGTCTATTAAAGGGCTTCGGGAGGGTCAAACCGAGGTTCAGGTTTAGTGAAAGCGGAGGGAGGGGATTACGTGCTCGCCCGCCCTCCACTTTGGATGTCCGCTCTTACATCGCCACGTCCTTGATGTGCGTTGCGATATACCAAGTATTTCCGAAGGCATCCTTGACGGCCGCGGTCCGGTCACCGTAGGACTGGTCGGCGGGCACTTGCAGCGAACTTGCCCCGGCGGCGAGCGCGGTCCGGTACAAGCCGTCAACATTGGGGACGTAAAGATAGAACATTGTCGGCATCGGCGCATATTTTCCGTGGGCCTCGCCCATCTCCACCACCGAATCCCCGACACGAATTTCCGCATGGTGCACCACCCCGTCAGGCGATGCGTACTTCGCCAATTCCTGCGCCCCGAACGCGCGCTTGAGGAAGCTGATGACCGGCTCCGCGCGTAGCGGATGCATGTACACATTCACGTTGTTCAAACCTTTCGGAACGTGGCTCTTCCCTTTGTGTGTCGCGATGTACCAATAGTTCCCGGCTGGGTCTTGCACGCTGCCCGACCGCTCGCCGTACTCCTGATCCCGAGGCTCATCGATGGAAGTTGCCCCCGCCGCCAGAGCCTTATGGTAGGCGGCATCCGCGTCCTCCACGTACATGTGCAGTGCGTGGCGGTTCGGGGTTGAGCGGAACTCGCGCCCGGAAATGCCGCCACCGATCATCAGCATGGAATCCCCGATGCGCGCTTCCGCGTGCAGCCCGCCCGCCGATCCAACCGTCCGGAAAGTCTCCTCGGCGCTGAACGCTTGTTTGACAAATTCCAGCAGTCCGGGGCCATCTGACGCGATCAGGTAAGGCGTCACGGTGCGGAAGCCGCGCGGAATCGGATTCACCGCCGGTTTCTCGCTCGCCCTATCCCCTTTCATCATCGCATCCATGCGCCGGTACATCTCCTCGACCGACATCTCTTCTTTCACCGTGGATACAGACCACAAATATCCGAAAGGATCCTGAACCGTTCCTTCGCGGCGTCCGTAAAAATGATCCGTAATTGGAATCACGATCGTGGCGCCGGCGCCAATGGCATGGGAGACAAAATCGTCCACGTCAGGAACATTCAGCGCCATCATGACGGGTGAATTCCCTAGCGTCTCTGGACTGAAACGGCCGCCTTCCGGCCACTCTTCGGCGAGCATAACGACTGAGCTTCCAATCGAGATTTCGGCGTGCGCAATTTTCCCGCCAGCCGCGAAGCGCATAGTTTCTTGTGCGCCGAAAGCACTCTTATAGAACTCAATGGCCTTGGCGGCATCTTTAAAAGTCAACCTCGGGACAGCAGCGGGACGAACGTTTGTAATGGGTTCGGCTACAGTGGACATCGTTTTTCTCCCTTCCAATAGTTCGGATTTAAGCCGTGTCTTGAATTCTTCACGCGGCAAGTCGCGCAAGTCAGCCGCGATGCGCACCAGTGGCTCGACCCTTGCCTCTACCTTGGGAGGCTTGCCGTCTGACCGCGCGAGCAAAGCGTCCACGGCGTGGTTCAGTTGCTCCATCTTGTTTGCGTCGTTGTCTCGCGGATTCAGAGAGCGCTTAGGCATTGGCACCCTCCATTCGCGTCCGCAGGGTGGTGAGCGCTCGAAATTGCAATTGCTTCACCGCACCCTCGGTCTTGCGGATCTCCTGCGCTACTTCCTTAATACTTTTCTGCTCGACGAAGCGCAACACCACAACCCGCCTCTGTTCCACCGGCAAGGTCTCGACTAGACGAAAGAGTGTGGCGCGCCGTTCAACTTCTTCAATCTCGACCGGACTGACGTGCGCCAATTCGATCTGTTCGGGCTCATCGTCGATTGGCTCCCGGCCGGTGCGCTGCCAGCGATCGGAGATCAGATTGGCCGCGATTCGGAACAGCCATGCTGCAAACGGAATTCCGCGCCACTCGAATCGCTTCAGGTTAGCCAAGGCGTGGTGAAACACCTCAGAGGTCAAATCTTCCGTTTCAGCGCGGTTTTCCACCCGGCGCACGATGTACGCATACACGCGCTCGAAGTTGTTCTGATAAAGCTCGGCAAAACGTGCGGGATCCTTCTGTGCCGCCTCGATCAGAAGCCGCTCGTATGCTTCTTTCTTCAGAGCCTTCAACCAGTTCTCCGCGGGGTCTTACACTTAAGGTAACGGTCGGGAGGGAAGAGAAGTTACGGTGGGATTTTACAAGATTCCGTCTGCGCTGAGAGGGCCTGCCACGGTGCGCGAATTCTGAGGTGAAAATGCCTGCCTATCAGGGGCCCAAGGATTTGGTTACCCTAAGGTGCGGGGATCAGCAAAGAGAAGATTCTCGATTTACACATATTCTGCACTCTCCGCTGTCACGCGGCTTGCCCGCGAACTGGCGACCGTATAACTGGCGCTGGCACACCCGACGTCTCACGATGGTCCACTCCCTTCAGGCGACACGTTCAGGGGAGCGAGGCTCGTCGCTCGCAGGCACGGGCCGGGCATTGGCCGCTTCCAGCCGAATGCGGTTGACTCGCTGCGTTTCCTGAACGAGTTCGTCGGTGGCGTCGGGGCCTTCTCCTGCCATCACCGACCCCGCAGCCAAGGCAAAGCGCAACGCGTCCGCCTGGTCGTCGAAATAAAGGATTACTTTCCGGGCCATGTCACTTCTCCCCTGAGTACAAACTTTCGAGTAGCAACTCCAAGCTACGACGAGTAGGCGCAAACTAATACTTACGACGATTGTCGATGAGTCGCGCTTGCGATTGAAGTGTTTTTCTTGGTTCTCGCGTCCGCGTTAGTACATCATCATCCTGGGCGGACTGGAACTGATTAGGGCAGAAGGGCGGATACGGTCGGCCCGAGCAGACGATTTTCGAACTTTTCTGCCTTGGGGGCAGAGCTACGCCAGTCGGACCCGACCGGATTGCTGGTGTAACCTGGGCCGTCTGGCTGTACGATCTGCTGAAGCCGCAGCGGTTCCCCAATCAATACGCCGAGTGCCTTTTGAACCTGTTGCCTCATCGCAGAACTCGATACGTCAGGTTGTTGCGTAAGCAGGCAGGTCGCTGCCCTCTGGTTACTTGTCAGCGGCCCGGTTTCGCGGTGGAATTGCCCTCGGGGAGGGACAGATGGGCCGCTTGTTCGGATTTCTCGTCGTCGTCATTGTCCTGGCCATTGGCATGTACGTTTATTCCAAGCAGGTGCAGAGCTCTTCTGCTCCCGCCGGGGCGAACACCCCGAAGGCCGCCATCAACATCACCGGCGTAAGGAGCGATCTGATCAGTATCGCCACGGCCGAGCGCCGGTACTTTGCCAGCGAAGGAAAATACGTCTCCCTCGACGAACTGATCTCGAGTAACTACATTACCGTTGCCCGACAGCGTCCTCCTTATACCTACGAGGTCCAGACCAGTTCCAGTGGTTTTCGTGTGGTCGCTATCCGTTCCGGTGACAACGCCTCTGGCACGCCCGCTCAGCTTTCGGTCGACGAGAACATGGAGTTCCAAACGTTCGACTAGGATCGGGGCCGCGGTTCTTTCCTCCTGATTGTTGACGAAACCTTTACACACGCTCTTAAAGGGGTGCAGTTCAAAAGTAGCGGATGGGTGTGTGAGTAGGTTGCTGAGACCGCACGTCAATTTTCAATTTTATTGGTCGGGACGGGCAGATTTGAACTGCCGACCCCTCGCACCCCAAGCGAGTGCTCTACCAGGCTGAGCCACGTCCCGACGGAAGGAGACCAACTGTATTTTCCAACGGCAGACGCCAAACCGATGAAAAACAGCGGTAGGGTTGACTCCAGAATTTTACACCAGCCAGCCTGCTTTCGTCCGTTAACATGGAGGGACGATCCGAGTCGATGAGAGGCAAAGCCAATTCGACAATTGGAGAGATCCTTACCATGAAACCCTCGATCAGAAAGCCATCGGTTTCGGTGACTGCTCAAATCGCCGAGCAATTGCGCCGTGCCTTCGACGGCAGCGCATGGCACGGGCCGTCTATGCTCGAGCTGCTCGAAGATGTCGATGCCGAAACTGCAGCCGCCAAACCGATACCCAACGTCCATAGCATATGGGAATTAGTGCTGCACACGGCTGTGTGGGATAGGGCAGTTCGTCGTCGAATCGGGGGCCAGACGACGCAGCCTAAAGGGAAGAAGAATTTTCCCCCAGTTCCGAAAAGCGGTAGCGCTACCAAGCAGGCTGCATGGCGCAAGACAGTCTCATTGCTTACGCGGACGCATGCGGATCTGATTAGAGCCGTCTCCGCACTGCCCGAGGAGCGGCTGCGAGATCATGTCCCGGGCGCGCGCTACGACATTTCATTCATGCTGCAGGGAGTGCTGCAACATGAGCTTTATCACGCAGGCCAGATCGCGATTCTTAAGAAAGCGCACCGGCGTGCCTCGCAGTAAAGGATTGTCAACTGGAAATCGAAAGTCTCACCGGTCCTTGTACCTCCGAGCGTGGAACCGCCCCTTCTGCAGTACGGTTTTTCCCGAAGCATCGTTCGCACGGGTTACAATAAAAATAGCCCCGTTCGCGGCGGCTTTGCATCCAAATCGTTATGGTTTTAGGAAAGCGCAGATCGCACTTCAATCCAGTCCCGCGTGGTCAGGTCCAGCATGAATAGAATGTTTCGCATTGTCTTCCTACTTTCTGTTGCCGCAAGCGCAGCCGGTCAAGCCAAGTCCCCTTCGCCGATCGAATCCAAGCCGGCTCCGTCTTCGCCGCGCAAGGTTGATCGGGCAACCTCGTACTATCACTACACATTAGCGCACATGTACGAAGAACAGGTCACGGTTTATGGCCGTAGTGAGCTGGCCAATAAAGCGATAGACGAATACCGCCTCGCCATCGAAGCCGACCCTTCTTCCGAATTTCTGACTTCCGGACTCGCCGAGCTCTACGTCAAGACCGGACGCATCCGCGATGCTGTGCTGGAAGCGCAGGACATTATCAAGCGTGATCCCAACAATCTCGAAGCGCACAAGCTGCTGGGCCGTATTTATCTGCGCTCATTGGGCGATATGCCGGGCGGCAGCGGATCGGACAACGTCCTCAAATTGGCCATCGAGCAGTACGAACGAATCGTCAAAATCGAACCCAACAACGTTGACGATCACTTGCTTCTGGGCAGGCTTTACCGTCTCAACAACGATTTGCAGAAAGCGGAAAACGAACTCAAGACCGCGGTTCAACTCGACCCGAATTCGGAAGAAGCGATCACGACACTGGCCTTGCTTTATAGTGAGGAAGGCGACACCGCACATGCCTTGCAGGTGTTAAGTTCAGTCCCCGCCACCGGCCGTTCCGCCAAACTCTATTCCGCGTTAGGCACCACCTACGAGCAACGGAAAGATTACAAGAATGCAATTGAGGCCTACAAGAAAGCCATCCAGCTCGACCGGGACAATCTCGACGCTATCCGCGGCTTGGCTGAAAACTTGTTGAACGATGGCCAGATGGACGCTGCGCTCGACCAATACAAGATCATCGCCGATGCTAATCCGGAAGACCCGCAAACCTACCTGCGCATAGCCGAAATCTACCGCAAGCAAGAAAAATATGATCTGGCCCTTGAGAGCTTGAAAAAAGCCGAGACCATGGTGCCGGACTCGATGGAAGTTCCCTACAACCTCGCTCTCGTCTATCAGGCACAGGGCCGCAGCGATGAAGCTGCGAAGATTCTGCAGGATCTGCTCAAGAAGACCGAAAAGCCCGACAACAACTACAGTCAGAGCGATCGCAGCAATCGCGCCGTCTTCATCGAACGTTTGGGACGCATTTATCGCGACCAGTCGAACTATTCGGCCGCGGTAGAGACCTTTCGCAAGATGCTCACTCTAGGCGACGAGAGCGCCGAAAGCGGCTATCAGGAAATCATTGATACGTACCGCGAGGCTAAACAGTGGCCACAGGCGACCGCGGCCGCCAAGGAAGCGGTTCAGAAGCTGCCGAACAATCGCGACCTGCGCATGGTGCTCGACGCCCAACTTGCCGACACCGGCGATGCGGACAAGGCTCTCGCCGATGTTCGCTCGCTGCTCAAGGGAACAGCGGAAGATCGCCCGGTATATGTGGCGCTGGCGCAGATGAACACGCGTCTCAAGCGCTGGGCCGACGCCGAAGCGGCACTGAACAAGGCTGAGCAGCTCGCGACCAAGCCGGAGGATAAACAATACGTAGCTTTCCTCCGGGGCTCGACCTACGAGCGCCAGAAAAAGTATGACGAAGCCGAGGCCGAGTTCAGGAAGGTGCTTGCGGCTGAGCCGCAGAGTGCCGTCACCCTCAACTACCTCGGATACATGAACGCCGACCGCGGCGTGCGGCTGGAGGAGTCGCTCAATTACATCAAGCAAGCCGTGAGCCTCGAGCCGGGCAACGGCGCCTACCTGGATTCGTTGGGCTGGGCCTATTTCCGCTTGGGCAAGTACGACCTGGCCGAGGAAAATCTTAACAAGGCTTCGCAGCACATGGGCTCCGATCCCTCCGTGCAAGAGCATTTGGGCGATCTTTATCAGAAGACGGGACGCCTAAAGCTGGCTGCAGCTCACTGGGAGCGCGCCCTGGAGGAATGGAACAAGACCGTGGCTGCCGAAGTTGACACCGACGCCCAGGCCAAGGTTCAGCAGAAGCTGGACGCCGCGAGAGTCCGGCTGGCCAAGGAACAGTTGGAAAAACAGCAATAGCGAAGAACGTGAATCAAACAATCAAGAGTCAACGGTGCTAGACTCTCCTCATGTTGGCCGGCTACGCGGTGCACGTGGAACACTCCCGTGGACGCCGCTTTCCTGAGCCGCCGCATCCCTACCGCAACGACTTTCAGCGAGATCGCGATCGCGTTATCCATTCGCGTGCGTTTCGCCGCCTCGAAGCCAAGACGCAAGTCTTCACCCGGCGTTACTCAGATCACTTCCGCAACCGGCTTACGCACACAATTGAGGTTTCACAGATATCCCGCACCATTGCGGGAGCGCTGGGCCTCAACGTCGACCTGGCTGAAGCTCTTGCCTTGGTGCATGACATCGGCCATCCCCCCTTCGGGCATGCGGGAGAGAAGGCGCTCGACGCCGCCATGCGCGCCCAAGGTCTTTTTTTCGATCACAACCTGCACGCGCTGCGCATCGTGGAAGACTTTGAGATGCGCTACGCTGCCTTTCGCGGGCTGAATCTCAGCTTCGAAGTCCGCGAGGGCATCATCAAGCATTCCAAAGACTACGGCGTCGATGAGCATCCCCAGTTAGCGCAGTACTTGCTCAATCAGAGACCGCCGCTCGAAGCCCAACTTATCGATCTCACCGACGAAATTGCCTACAACACGGCCGACCTCGATGACGGATATGAGGCCCACCTACTCTCACTGGACGAAATCCGAACCGGAGTTCCTGTCTTTGAACGTTGTTACCAGGAAGTGGGGCAAATCTATCCGGACGCTATCGACAGGTTGAAATTTAACGAAGCCCTCAAAGGTATGCTCAATTGCATGGTCAGCGATCTCATCGAAAATACGCGCACGAAAACACAACAGGCAGGAATGCGCACTTTGGAAGACGTGCGTCAGTATCCCGAACGCCTCGCCGCATTCAGCACGGAAGTCGAAGCCGAGCGCCGCGCGGCTAAGCGATTTCTCTATGAAAACCTGTACCTTAGTCCGACGCTGGAGCCTGAAAAGGATGATGCCGAGCGCATCGTCAGCGAATTGTTTTCTTTTTGGATGCGGAAGCCTGCAGCCCTTCCGCCCAGTTACCAGGACAAAGCGGAGGAGGAATCACTGCCCCGCGTAGTTTGCGATTACATCGCCGGCATGACCGACAATTTCATCATCGAACAATACGAGAAGCACTGTGTCGGCAGAGAGCCTTCACCACAGAGGACACAGAGGATCATAGGGTAGCGAGAAAGCATTACCTTGTGATTCCCTGTCCCTCTGGGGTTGCGTTTTCTTGGAAGACCATCACTTTGCCGCCGCCACCGCCGCAACCACATCAAACAAAAGTTTCGGCCCCCGCCGCACTTCCTCTACCCGGATACGCTCGTCATTCCCATGCTCAGTGTGTCCTTCCTCATCCGTCGCCGCATATGGCGAGAAGCCGTAAGCATTGATACCCAGCGGCCGATAGCGCTGGTTCTCGGTATATCCGCTGGTGATATGGGGAACCACCGGCGTTCCCGGAAAATAATGCCTAGAAACTTGACCGACCGCATCGAACAGCGCCGTCTTGGTGGGCGAGTAGTTGGCGACCCGGAACTCCGCATTCAGCGGCTCGATGGTCACGTTGGGGTCGTTCACAACCCGCCGGATCGCTTCCAGGACCGCTTTCGGGTCTCCCCCTGGCAGCAGCCGCACATCCAGGTTCGCCCAGGCTTCCGGCGGAATTACATTGGTCTGTTCGGAGCCGCCCATCATGGTGAGTGAGATGGTGTCGCGCAGCAGGAAGTTCAACGATTCGTCTTTCTCAATTTCGTCCTGAAACTTTTTGTCTTCGAGCGCCTTCTGGATATTGCCGAATTCACGCTTTCGCTGGGGCAGCTCGTGAGGGGCCATGTCGCGCAAGAACTCATCCACCACGGGCAGAACTCTGAGCGGCGTACGGTAGGCCAGAATGCGATCAAGTGCCCGCACCAGCCGGTTCGGAGCGGAATCGGCGATCGGACGCGAACCGTGACCCGGCCGGCCATGCGCCACAACGTGCAGCCAGAAGGTGGTCTTTTCGCCCACGTCCACGCCCACATACTTCACCTTTCCAGCTTCGAGCAAATTCTCCCCGCCCTCATTGAGCAGGAACTCGGCATTTCCCAATAGTTCGCGCTGGTGTTCGATAAACCAGTCCGTGCCGGTACCGCCCGCCTCTTCATCGGCCACGGCGAGAAAAATCACATCCCGGTCGAGTGCGATGTGTTCGCGCTTCAGCATAACCATCACAACTAGCTGCGCGAGTCCTTCGTCTTTCATGTCCTGAGCGCCGCGGCCCCACAAGTATCCATCTTTGATCTCGCCACTAAGCGGTGGAACCTTCCAATGCGCCGCATCGCTGGTCACAACATCCATGTGGTTCAACAAAATAATAGGTCGTTTCGCCTCTCCTGCGTTGATACGCGGCAATCGTGCCCAAAGGTCGGCCCGACTGGGCGCGTACTCGAAGACTCGGTTCTCAATCCCCTCCTGGTCGAGGATCTTCTTGAAAAACGCTGCCGCGCGCATTTCATTGCCCGGAGGGTTGGTCGTATCGATTCGTAGATACTCCTGCATCCATTGAAGCGCCAAGTCCGAGTACCGCTGCAGATGTTCGGCTGGAATGCGCGACGATGCCAGCCCAGCGTCTGGCAGCTCGCGCTGGGCTGCTTCGGCGAATCTGCCTGTGGCCCAGGGACCGCCGCCAAAGACCAGGCAGGCGATCACCAACGCCCCAAAGGACTTCCGCAAAATCCCCAAGTCGCAACAACTTGCTCCTCGACTTGACCCAAACGTTCCCAAGATTTCCTCCCGGAGATTTGAAAAATCCACGCAGTTTTTATATCAGGTTCGCCAAATTTACCCTGCCATTGCACTCCCTGCTCTCGCATCCGAGGAAACGGCGTTCCAATGTCTATGTATATCAATGGGTTAGCACTTCGACCGTTGGTTTAGATTTGGCATCTAACCTGTAACAGAAAGACTTGGCGTCGTTGATTTTGGCGCCACGAATTTTAGGCACGCGTAGCGTCAGCGCGAGCCGGCAAATCGACCACCGTTTTGCTTCGGTTTATCTGTTTAGGACGCAATCAAATCAAGCGCCACGCCCCTTTGGGCGTGTTGGAGTGGAGTCCCAAAGGCTCCCACCTTGGAGGAAGTTTAATTATGAATAGCCGCATCCTACTCGCCCTGCCGCTGGCCGCAGTGCTCGCATTTCCGGCCTTTGCGCAGACCACCTCGTCTACCCAGGATCAGCCCGCAACCGCTCAAACGACCCAATCCACCTCTACTGACACGGCCACCGGCAAACAGCCTCTGCAGCCACCCAGCCGCGAAGGTTTCTGGGGCCGCGTCAATCCCTTTGCCCGCAAGAGATACGTGCAGCGCCAGACCGACCCCATTCGCGACCGCGTTAACGAACTCGATGACCTGACCGCCACCAACGGCAAGGCGATCAAGGACACCGATGAGCGCGCACAGAAGGGCATCAAACTAGCCTCCGATAAAGCCACCGAAGCCGATCAGCACGCCATGGATGCCGGCAACAAGGCCACCATGGCACAGCAGACCGCGCAACAGGCTACCACTCGTATCCAGACTGTCGAGCAGGTGGTTGGCAATATCGATCAGTACAAGGCCTCGAATCAGACCGAAATCCGCTTCCGTCCCGGCCAGACTGTGCTGAGCAAAAATGCCAAGGACGCACTCGACCAAATGGCCTCTACAGTGAAGGGCCAGCGCGGCTACATCATCGAAGTCCAGGGTTTCTCCTCGGGACACGGCCAGACCGCGATTTCGAACTCGCAAAAGATGGCCGAGTCAGTGGTGCGCTACCTCGTTTTGAACCACGAGATCCCGGTCTACCGCATCTATCTCGTGGGCATGGGCAACGCTCCTATTGCGAACGCGGATGAGACCGTGAAGTCGAAGCGCATCAGTGGCGGTCGCGTGGAAATCAGCCTGTTGAAGAACGACCTTGAACAGCTTGCCTCCAGCGGTTCCTCCGCTCCGGCGACCAGTCAGGATCAACAGCAGCAACCGAAATAAGTGAACTAAGTTTGGGACCGGCCGCCTTGGCCTAAAGTCCCTCCCCCGAAGAAGGCCCCTCGCGTAAGCAAGGGGCTTTCTTATTCTTTAGCGAACTCTCAGTCGGTCGGTCTCATTTGCTGTCGGCGTAGAGATTCAATCGATTCCGCTTCAGAAATTCGAGCTTTTCCTTCATTTGAATGCACTCTGGACAAGGATAGAGCTGGAAGTGGGCTTCCGCGTCACAAAACCGGATGTCTTCGTGCGCCCGGTAGCATTGTTTCCAATTCTGTTTAAGCGCCGAGAAGGCTTCGATTTCCTTGTGATACCGGTGTACACAACTGGGCAGTAAAACAAGAATAAAAATCCCCGATAGCACGACGCGCTTGCCCTGGTTAGGGATAGCGAGAATGCTGAAGTATATTCCCAGGAACGCTGGGATTAACAGCGTGAGATAACGCGCCGCGCGCGCACCTTCCGGGCCCAAGCAGACACGG
>Ga0207646_10001298_pt1 | contig 31112 bp, 28 predicted proteins | sample KBSK5502metaG_FD_184343 | JGI IMG/M metagenome (GOLD analysis project Ga0207646, IMG submission 184343) | Corn, switchgrass and miscanthus rhizosphere microbial communities from Kellogg Biological Station, Michigan, USA - KBS K5-50-2 metaG... | ecosystem: Host-associated > Plants > Roots >... | reverse complement strand
GCTTCGAGACGGGACACCACGCGAGCGACGTTTCCGTCAAGCACGGCGTGCTTCTCATCGAACGCGATGCTTAGGATGGCGGCCGCGGTGTATTCGCCGATACCTGCCAAAGCCAAGACCTCTTCGCGTTGACGCGGGAATTTGCCTGCGTGCCTTCGAACGATTTGCTGCGCGGCGTGCTGCAAATTGCGGGCGCGGCTGTAATAGCCTAGTCCGGACCAATGGCGCAGCACTTCTTCCAGGGTAGCCGAGGCGAGGGACCCCACGTCGGGGAATCGCGCGAGAAACCTTTCATAATAAGGTATGACCGCCGCGACGCGCGTCTGCTGCAGCATGACTTCCGAAATCCAAATGCGGTAGGGATCACGATTCTTACGCCAAGGCAATTCGCGCTGAAATGTCTGGAACCAGCTGAGAAGCGAATCGCGAAATTTCGGTAAATCGGCGGTATCCAAATGCTCACCCAAAACAAATTTGTTAACGCAGTTGATGGATTTCTTCAAGCGACTCGAGGAAGATCACGTACGAAGAGTGCCACAGTTCAGCGGGAATGGTGCCGCGAGCGCGGCTGGTCACAATGATTTTAAAAAGTTCGGGTGAGGCGGCCAGGTCCTGTAGCAGCGCGCTCTGTGCTTCCGTTGATACTGGTTGCGCCAATGCCAGGTGCTGCAGGATCGCAAATATGTTTTCTTCCGCCGGCGCGAGCATTGTTTCGATACCTGCGCTGCGAAATTGCAGGTAAGCATTGCGCTCGTAGAAGTGCCAGGCAATTCCCGCGCAGAGCGTGACGGCACGCTCAAATCTTTCGTTCAATTTTGCGGTGTTCTGCGCGCCTACATTCCCTCCATCCCCTCCATGCGGATCGAGCACCAGCAGCACGCGGCGATCATCCTCGTGGGCAAATTCTCGCACCATCAATGAGCCGGCCCGCGCGGAGGCTTTCCAGTGCACATGACTTGCGCTGTCGGTCGGAACGTATTCGCGCAGGGAGTGCAGGTCGTGTCCGCGGCCTTTGTTGTAGCTTTCGATGCTGCCTTCGATTCCGGGAAAGATTTCATTGAGTTCGGCGTTCGAGTCCACGGGCGGATAAACGAGCGCTTCGGATTTCAAGACAATGCGACGCGCTTTTTGCAAAAAGCCGAAAGGAAATCGCGTGACGATTCGGAAGCTGTCATGAACGTGCAATCCGCGCCGCAAGAACGTGACGGGGATACTCTGCCTCATGCGATCCTGCCGCGGCAGATGCGGAAAGAAAACGGGCGTTTCAAGCAAAGCGGCAACCGGCGCGTCTTTCGGCACGACTGCTTCGACCCGCAATGCGAACGACGGCAGCGTGAGTTTCTGATTGATCAATTCGACACTGGCCCGCACAGTCTGTCCAGCGAAGATGTGTTCGGGGAGATCGATCTTCAGGTCGACGCCGGCGAGCGAGATCGACGACAGAATTCCAGACATCAAGATCACCGATACGAGGCACGCGAGAATCAGGAAGAGCAGGTTGTTGCCCGTATTCAGCGCGGCGAGAGCGACGAGCAATGTCGCTCCAAAATAGAGCCAACCGGCGCGGCTGATTTTGTATTCAACTTTGTGGCCGATCCAGCGGAGCGGCGTTCGCTTGGCGAGAGTGGGCACCAAGGTGACGGCGACCCACGCGGCAATGGCGAGCGCAAAAAGGGCGGAGCTTGCGGCTACGCCGAGATTGCCGAGTTCCGCGGCCGCGCCGGAATAAACGGCGAGGAGTAGCGCGACTCCGAGGGCAGTGATGGACAGGAAAAATGCGCGAACGCCGGGGCGGTCGGCCTTAGCCCAGAGTTGCGCGAGGGTGGAGGTGGTCGGTGGCATGGTAGTGCGTCAGCGGGCGAAGAGAGATTCCTCGCTTCGCTCGGACTGACGGCTTTTCATACCGGGACGCGGACGGAATCGACGATTTCGCGCAAAGCCGCTTCGGTGGTTTCTGATTTTTTCTGAAGCGAAGCGTGCCGAGCGCTGGCCACGACACGGTGCGCGAAGACGGTGACCGCCAATTGCTTGAAGTCGTCTGGCACGCAGTAGTCGCGTCCTTCGAGAAACGCGCGGGCTTGCGCGGCGCGTTGCAGCATCAAAGTTCCCCGCGGGCTGACGCCAAGCGCGAGCTGATCTGAGTTGCGCGTACGATTCACGATTTCGAGCGCATAGTCGTGCAGGCTTGCGTCGACTTTCACGTGCGTGACGGACTCCTGCATGGCGAGCACTTCACTGACATCGGCGACCGGCTCCAAATTTTCAATGGGATTATCGAACGCGCGGCGGCGCAGGATTTCGCGTTCAGTTTCGTGCGATGGATAGCCCATCTTGATACGCATCAGGAAGCGATCAAGCTGCGACTCGGGAAGCGGGTAAGTGCCGTGGTGTTCGACCGGATTTTGCGTGGCGATGACCAGGAACGGTTGCGGCAGCGGATGAGTTTTTCCATCCACGGTGACTTGCGCTTCGTTCATGGCTTCGAGCAAGGCGGACTGCGTGCGAGGCGTGGTGCGGTTGATTTCGTCGGCCAGAACGACGTTGGCAAAAAGCGGGCCGGGACGAAACTCAAATTCGCGCGCGTCGGGTTGGTACACGCTGACGCCGAGAACATCGCTCGGCAAAAGGTCCGAAGTAAATTGCACGCGCTGAAAAGTGCAATGAAAAGATTTCGCGAGCGCCTGTGCGAGAGTCGTCTTGCCTACTCCGGGAACATCTTCAATCAGCAAGTGGCCGCGCGCGAACAACGTGATCAACGCAAGTTGTATGGCTTCTTCTTTGCCGTAAATGGCGCGGGCGATGGAGCGCTGAAGCTGCGAAACGATCTGAGAGGTAGCGGCCGGCATTGGTTGAAAACCCCGGATAATCCTGTTACAAAAGAAAGGCTGCGCTGCGATTCGTTGTGCAAATGAAAATGTGTCGCGAAGCAGTCCACCCGTTTCAAACGGGCGATTAGCTCAGCGGTTAGAGCGCTCGCCTCACACGCGAGAGGTCAAAGGTTCAAATCCTTTATCGCCCACCACTTTCCTCTGCCTCTGATATTCTAGCGAAACGACACCATGTTAACGCTTCTTCGTGCATTTGAGTTTCTAGGTTTGAGCATCTGGCTGGGGAGCGATGTTTTTTTGAGTTTTGTGGTGGCGCCGGGGGCATTTTCGGTGCTGGCGAGCCGGGATCAGGCTGCGGCGATTGTTGGGTATTCGCTGGGGCGGATGCATTGGATGGGGATTATTTGCGGGGTAGTGATTTTATTGGTGCGGCTTTTGCGGATTCGGAGTTTGACTGCTTTGGTGGCGCCTGCTGCGTTGTGCGTGGTGCTGATGATCGTGCTTACCGTGATTTCGCAGACGGCGGTTAGTCGGCTGATGGCGGTGCTGAGGGTGCAGATGGGATCGATTGAAGCTACAGCGGCGGGGAATCCTTTGCTGGCAGAGTTTGCGCGGTTGCACACGATTTCGGTTGGGTTGGAAAGTGGAGTATTGCTCGCGGGGTTTGCTGCATTGTTCTTGATGGTTAGAGATGCCTCGCCAGTGGCGCGGTAGAACAAAATTGTCACCCTGAGTACATCCGACGAGGACGCGCGAAGGACCTCAACTCCAGAAAAGGCAACAAAAGGAATGGATCGTCGCGAGCCGCCGAAGACTACCTATTCACATCCATGCTGAGACCAGTCTTGTACAAGCTCTAGCGGCGCGGTCGGCGCTTATGCCTGGATTTGGTTTTCTTGCTGCCAGAGGCGGCCAGCTTGGCGCGCTTGCGCTTCAGTTTGGGCGGGCGGATTTTGTTGGTGGCGGCGTAGCCGGCGAGTTCGAAAGCGCGCCACATGTACCAGGAAGCGACAGTGCGGTAGGGGCGCCAGCGTTCGCCGAAGGCGAGAAGTTCCTTGGGGCGCGGCATGTGTTTTTTGCCGTAAGCGACGGACCAGCCCTTTTTGACGCCCAAGTCGTGGATGGGGAGGACATCGGGCCTACCTAGACGGAAAATTAAAAACATTTCGACGGTCCAAGCGCCGATGCCGCGCACGGAAATTAGGCGCTCGACTAGTTCGTCGTCGGAGAGTTTTAGGGCGTCTTCGTGCGTGGGGACGATGCCGTCGATGGTTTTTTGGGCGAGGTCTTTCATGGCCAGAATTTTTGTGCCGGAGAGGCCCGCTTTGCGCAGGGCAGCTTTGCTGAGTTTCAGCATTTCTTGAGGAGTGGGTGGTCCACCGTTAGCGCTTAGTGCCTTGATGCGGCCGAAGATGGTGGCTGCGGCTTTGCCGGAGATGGATTGGTAGGCGATGGATTCAAGGAGCGCTTCGTAGGGAGATTGCGTGTGGTCGATGTTGGGGTCGAAGGGGACGGCTTCCTGGACGAGGCGGGCGATGCAGGGATCACAGTTGGAGAGATGCGCTACGGCGGCCGTGAGGTCGAAGGGGAGGGCGGCAGATGTTTCGGTCACAACGGCTCCATTCCGGAAACGGGGAAATAGATTACCAATTTTTTGAGCAAGCCAAGATCACTCATCTAGAAAGCAGGCTGGCAGGCAAAAAAGCCTCGCATCATCTCCGCGAACTGAAGGTGAGTACCACCTTAAAGGTCAAAACGAGTGCGGTGATCAGCACCAGTCGCAAACAACGAACCGCGAGTATCGATCCGTACTGGGGGTCCTGGAATACCGACAGCGATGGCAAGAACGGTACTGGTTCCACGGGAATCTCAGGCTTGCGGGGTCGTTCTCGCTCCTGACGGCGTACCAGAAGGCGAAAAAACCAGCAAGCACGGAGAGCGCAGTGATGCCAACCCCACGAAACAGCAGACGTCGAACACTTGCGAGCGGAATCTGGTACGTCTTGCCAGAAACCAGAAAATGGATGAGTCATTACGGAGGGCTGGCATCCCGACTGGCAACTGATGGGTTTCCTTTTTTATAAATCTCAATTGAGCCGAATAATACACCAAATCACGCTAGTTCGAGCAACCTTGGGTCATCTAGCTATGGATTGTGGCTGATGTCGCGGAGATTCGGTGTGCTAAACTTTCGGGTTTATGCAGACAGGAATTATTGGACTACCACAGGTTGGGAAGACGACGCTGTTTCGGATTTTGACGAAGGCGCATGTGGATCCGGCAAAGGGCGGGCAGGAGACGCGGGTAGGCGTGGCGAAGGTGCCAGAGCCGCGGCTGGTGGAGCTGGCTAAGCTATACAATCCCAAGAAAATTACCTATGCGACGGTGCAGTACGTCGATTTGGGCGGAATGCAGAAGGAGCGGATGCGGGATTCGCTGGCTTCTTTGCGCGAGGTGGACGCGATTGCGCATGTGATTCGCGTGTTTGACGATCCCAGCGTGCCGCATGCGGAGGGGACGGTTGATCCGCTGCGGGACGCGACGAATTTGGAGTTGGAGCTGATTCTTTCCGATCACGAGCAGATTGATAAGCGGCTAGAGCGGCTGGAAAAAGATTTGAAGAAGAAAGCCGACAAGCAGTTCGAGCTGGAGAAGACCGTCCTGGAAAAATGCAAAGCACATCTGGAGGCGGAGAAGCCGCTGCGGGAATTGCCGCTGACTCCGGAAGAGCGGAAACCGATTGGAGGATTTTTGTTTTTGTCGCAGCGCCCGATGTTGTACGTGTTGAATTTGGGCGATGAAGAGGCGGGGGAGTTGGATACGGCTGTAGAGAGGCACAAGCTAGGCGCCCTGCAGGGGCGGCCGAATACGGCGGTGGTAGCGGTTTGCGGGCGGCTGGAAGCGGAGCTTGCCGAGATGAATGACGCGGAAGCGGCGGAACTGCTGGCTTCTTATGGATTGAAGGAGCCGGGACTGAACCGGTTGATTCACGCGACGTATGACTTGATGGGACTGACTTCGTTTTTCACGGCGGGCGAGCCGGAAGTGCGTGCGTGGACGATTCACAAGAATACAAATGCGGTGAAGGCTGCGGGGGCGATTCACAGCGATATTGAGAAGGGATTCATTCGCGCGGAAGTGGTGCGGTGGAACGATCTGCTGGCGGCTGGAAGTCTGGGAGCGGCGCGGGAAAAGGCGCAGGTGCGCTTGGAGGGAAAAGAGTACATCGTGCAGGAAGGCGATGTGATTTTGTTTCGGCACTCGGGGTGAGAAGAGGAGTGAGGTAAGGAAATAGCGGAGTAAATAGCAGGGAGAAGAAAAAGAGAGCGGAGAATTAGGAGAAAGACCCACCCTCGACAATTCAACAAGGGCGAACGTGGGGCACCTACGATTTCTTTAAAATTTCGAGTCCACATCTTAGGCATCGCAGACGGGCGAAATGGGAAACCAGGAAGCGTTGAGGATAGGGCTGGCGGCGATCCTGGGGCTGGTTGCCGCGGGCGGAAACCTGCTGGGCGGATACTTCGTGGTTCGCAAGGAATGGCCGCGCCGGTTCCTGCAATATTTTCTGGCGTTGGGCGCGGGCTATATGTTGGCCGTGTCGCTGATCGATATTATTCCGGAGTCTGTGCGGCTTGCGGGACAAGGTGCCTTTCTGTATGTGCTTGCCGGATTTTTCTTGATTCATCTTTTCGAACACACGATTGCGCCGCATTTCCATTTTGGCGAGGAGACTCACGAAGAAGAGTTTTCGAGGCGCAACGCCCGTCGAGCGGTGCTGCTGGGGTTGGCGATTCATGCGTTTTTTGACGGCGTGGCGATTGCGGCGGGTTTTTTAGTCTCGACATGGCTCGGAACGGTGATTTTTGTGGCGGTGTTTCTGCACAAATTGCCCGAAGGGTTTACCGTCGCTTCGATGGTTTTGGCCAGCGGCCAGAGCAGGAAAAGCGCGATACGAGCAGCGGCAACGCTGGGCGGTGCGACACTGTTGGGCGTGGCACTGACAAGCGTTTTTCAGGGACAACTTCAATATGCGTTGCCGCTGGCAGGTGGGGTCACGCTTTATGTGGCGGGGACGGACTTGCTGCCTGAGGTAAATCGCGAGCCGAACTGGCGGATGGCGCTTTTGGTGTTCGCTGGTGTTGCTATGCTATTGATATTGCGGCGTTTAGTTGGCATTTGAGGCTTGCCGGTCGGTCAGAATTTTTTATGCTGTGGTAAGCCAGATATGGCGGTAGAGGTCCAAATACAGGACGTCTAAGGCCAAGAAATCAGATGGTTTAGCGTGGGTCGTCTTCTTAAACGCCGGATAAATCGCGCCCGCAACTTTATGAGATTGCGTGTGTTAGATGGAGTGTGGTCGCTATGACCAGGTCGGACGTCCAACTGATGCTGGACGTGAAGTCGGGCGACGAACGGTCGTTCGAACTTCTGTTGCAGCGCTATCGGACTCCGCTGGTCAATTTCCTGTACCGGATGGTGCGAAGCCGGGAGCAGGCGGAAGATCTGGCCCAGGAAGTTTTCATTCGAGTGTACCGCGCGCGGGAAGAGTATGTGCCGAGCGCGAAGTTCACCACCTGGCTTTTCCGGATTGCAACAAACCTTGCGTTGAATTCGCTGCGGGACCACCGGTACCAGAAGCTGGAAATGTCGATCGACGCGCCCTTGATGGACTCTGAGGAAGGCGACCAGAGGCCGTTTGAAGTGGCGGACAAGCATCCGACGGTCGAGCAGGAACTGGTAGAGGAAGAGCGCAAGAAGATGATCCGGCACGCGATCGAAAAATTGCCGGAGAAGCAACGAGCGGCAGTGTTGCTGCACAAGTATCAGGAGCTGGACTATGCGGAGATCGCGAAGATTTTGAGTTGTTCGGAGAGCGCGCTGAAATCGCTGCTGTTTCGCGCGTACGAAATGTTGCGAGTGGAGTTGGCGCCGCTGGTGAGACAGGGAAAAGAAGCGAAGTAAGAAGGACGGGAATGATGAGCTGCACAAAAATGGAAGAACGGATTTTGGCCTACGTCGATGGCCGTCTGAAGGACAGCGAGCGGAGCGAGACTGAAGAGCATCTGGCTTCGTGTGCGGCGTGCCGGGTGCGCGTGAATGAGTTTCGGTCGGTAGGCGAACTGCTGGATGAACTGCCGCTGGTGGAACCTTCGCCATCGTTTGATGTAAGAGTGCGGGCGCGTGTGGCTGCGGAGCCAGTCAAGCAGAGTTGGTGGGCATGGTTGAGGCCATCGCCGCGAATTGCTTTTGCGGCTTCGGCGTTGTTGCTGGCGACTCTGTGGATCGGGTATCACTCGACAATCATTGCGCCGCCGGTGATTCCTCCTGATGAAGCGGACGCACAGATGATGCAGGACATTTCTGTGATGGAAGATCACGATACGCTGGCAAATTTTGAGCCGTTGAAGGAGCTGCCGCCAGCAGTAGACAACGCGGATGACGCGGACGATTCAGACCATCAGATGTAAGGGGAAATGCGAAAAAGATTCCAACTCGGATGGCTGGCGCTGGCGATGATTGGTTTTGTCGTCTTAACCGGAGCTGTTGCCGGCGGGTTAATGGCGCAGCAACCGCAAAATCATCCCGACCGTCCGCCGCAGAGGCAGCAGCCGGCACCTCGTCCGCAGACGCAGCGGCCGAGCACGAATAATCCGAACGCGAGCCGGCCGCCGGCCCAACAGACGAGCCGCCAGCCAAGTCCAGCCGCAAATCGTCCAGTGCAACGTCCGCCGGAACGTCCATCGGAACGGGCGTCGAACCGGACATCAGAACGTCAACCGAACAACCAACGCCAACTGAGCAATGAAATGAACAGGCCGCCCAACCGGAATGAGAATCGGCCGCCTTCGGCGACGAATGCTCCTGCACGTTCGAATAATTTCAGCAATCCGAACGATTTCAGCAACCGGCCGAATGAAAACAGGCCAGGAAAAACGCTGCGGCCCAGGCAGCAGGTCGGAGTGGGCGCGCCGCGTCCGTTTGTGGACCGCATGCGCGACTTGACACCGCAAGAACGCGACCGTGTGCTGCAGAACAGCAAAGCATTTCAAAACCTTGCTCCAGAGCAGCAGGGCCGCATCCGGCAGCAGTTCAACCAGTGGGACCACTTGAATGGGCAACAGCGGGCAGATTTGCGCGCGAAAGAAGATACCTGGCGCAGGATGACGCCTGAGCAACGCGAGCATATCAAGATTGACGTGCTGCCGAAGTGGCGACAGATTCCATGGGAGCGCCAGCAGGTGATTCAGCAGAAGCTTGGCGTGCTGCAAAATATGCCGGAGTCCGCGCGCAACCGGCGCTTGAGCGATCCGAACTTTACGCGCGGAATGAGCGACGAAGACAAAGCGACGTTGCACGACTTGAGCCACCTGCACGTGGGCGGGGCGCCTGATCCGCCGGGGAATGAGTGAAGCGGTGATAAGTGATCGTTCCAAGTCTTAAGTCAAAACGAAAAACGGAAATGGGAACCTCGAATTACGAAAAACGTGGTGCTGCGGCCGCTAGGCTCGGAGCCCGGCGTTGACTCCTTGAAGGTTTGAAGAAACAAGATCAACCGTCCAAATTGACAGAGTGGATGCTCTCGCGGCATCGTGACTTGTCCAAATGCGGTGCATCGAACCAGCAGAGGCCGAGCTTTTGAAGAGCGATTGTAGTTCCATCCATAGTTCGCGCGACAATTCAGTCAGTCTGGAAGGCACACGCAGAGCGGTCAAGTTTGGTTTTAGCCGCAGAGCGCTAGGCAGGCTATGACGCGGTTTCGCGCACTAAAGCACAGAAATTTTCAACTGTTTATTGCGGGGCAGCTCGTTTCGCTTATCGGAACGTGGATGCAGACGACCGCGCAGCTGTGGTTGGTTTACGATTTGACCCACTCGCCTGCGCTGCTGGGGATTTTTGGATTTGCCAATCAGATCCCGATGCTGGTTCTGGCTTCTGTCGGTGGTTACGTTGGCGACCGCTACAGCCGGCATCGTGGAGTGATTGCCACGCAGACAATTTCGATGGTGCTGGCATTTATCTTGGCGGGCTTGACCTTGACGCACCACATTCACGAATGGTCGCTGATTGCGATTACGTTTTTGGTGGGGATCGTAAACGCGTTTGATGTGCCCATTCGCCAGGCATTTTTCGTGGAGATGGTTGGAAAAGAAGATTTGCCGAACGCCATTGCGCTGAACTCCTCGATTTTCAATGGAGCGCGCGTGGTGGGTCCGGCGATTGCGGGATTTGCCATTGCGTGGATCGGTGCAGGCTGGTGTTTCTTTTTGAATGGACTGAGTTTTTTCGCTGTCATTCTGGCGTTGGCGGCGATGAGGATTCAGCCCCAGGAGCGCAAACCGAGCACGGAATCGCCATTACAAAGTTTGCTGCAAGGATTTCGGTTTGCGATGAAGGATCGGCCAATCCGGTCTGCGTTGTTGCTGCTGAGTCTGTTGAGTCTTCTCGGTCTGCAGTATTCAGTTTTCATGCCGATTTTTGCAAATGACATCCTGCACGCCGGAGCGCGTGGCTTGGGATTGCTGATGAGCGCGGCAGGAGTCGGAGCGGTTCTAGGCGCCCTGCAGTTTGCGGCGCGCACGACTTACAAGGGCCTTGCGAAATGGATTGCGGCGATGTCCGTCATCTGCGCGTGTGGACTGATTGTCTTTTCGCAGTCGCACGTTTTCTGGCTATCCGCCGCGGTTCTGTTCGTGGTGGGATTTGCTGCAACATCGCAGATGGCTGCAACCAACACGACCGTGCAAAATCGCGTTCCGGATGAACTTCGCGGACGAGTGATGGCGGTGTACGCGACGATGTTCATGGGCGTGCAGCCGCTGGGAGCGTTGCTGGCTGGAGGAATTGCGAAACGGATTGGCGCTCCGTCAACGCTGGCGATTTTTGGATCGATATGTTTGATCGGGAGCCTGGTCTTTGCGGCGTGGGTCTTGATGCGGCTACGCGCCAAGCAAGAGGCGGCGCAAGTTCAGGCAGGATTGGGCCGATAGAGCCAAGACGGTTGCACGACCGCGTCTGCGACGGGAATCGCAGCAACTTCGGCGAGGACGGCATCGACTTGCGAGCGCAGCGGCGAGAGAGAACAGACCGGGTCGGTCGCGGCGGCATTGCCTGCGAGCAAGAGGGCCTGACAGCGGCAGCCGCCAAAATCCTGCGTACGGCGATCGCATGATTTGCAGGGCTCCTGCATCCACTCTTCGCCTCGGAATTTCTGAAATGCGTCGCTCGATTCCCAGATTTCACGCAGAGATTTTTTCATCACATTTTCAAACCGCAGGCCGGGTATAACCGCCGCGGCGTGGCAGGGAAGTGCTTCGCCGCTGGGCGTAAGGAGCATCGCTTTGCGCGCCCAGCCGCCCATGCAGGCCTTGGGGAACTTCGCGTAGTAGTCGGGAACGACGTACTCGATACGCAGTTTGCCGAGTAGACGCTCCTGTGCGCTTTTGAAGAAATCGAGAGAATGCATTAATTGATCGCGGGTGGGGAGAAGTTTGCCGCGATTTGCGAGTGCCCAGCCGTAATACTGCACATGAGCGAATTCGACGCGGGAAGCGGAAGAATTCTCAGCGATTGACAGCATTTCGCCAAGTTGATCGAGATTGCTGCGATGCAGGACGAAATTGAGAGTGAGGCCGACACGGCGTGACTTTAGCCAATCGAGCACGCGGAGTTTTTGGGCATGAGCTTTGGTGCCACAGATTTCGTTGGCAGACTCCTCGCGGGCCCCCTGGAAGCTGAGCTGAAAGTGGTCGAGTCCGGCGGTGAGCAGCTGATCGAGGCGTTTCTCGTCGAGCGGAAGGCCGGAAGTGATTACGTTAACGTAGAGTCCAGCAGCGCGCGCGGATTGAACGAGCGCGGAAAGATCGGGGCGGGCCAGTGGTTCCCCGCCGGTGAGGTCGAGTTGCATGACACCGAGTTCGGCGGCCTCGCGGAAGACGCGGGACCAGGCATCGGTCGGCAATTCGTTCGTGCGCGCGGCAAGTTCTTGCGGATTGGAGCAGTAGACGCAGTGCAGGGGGCACCGGTGAGTGAGTTCGGCGATGAGCGCGAGCGGATTGGAAGCAAACATCAAATCGCAGTCCTTAGGTTATCGTCGCGTGGAGCGGGGCCTGGGGCAAGCCGGATGTCGAAGTTCCTTTGTTGGCGCAGGTGAGCTATAAAGCTCTCACATCATCCAGGCACGATGAATACTCGGGAGCAACGATGAGGAGCAAGGCTATCATTCTTATGATCTTTCTTCCCGTGATCGCGGTTTCTTTCGTTAGGCAGAAAAGTTCCACAAGGCAATCCCCGCGGATTAAGGATACCACCGGGGTCGCGCCGTCCGTCTCGGTGCGCGGACGATTTCTGGGAACCTGGGAGCTTTTGTCCACGGAGTATCGCTACACAGATGGAACACGGCGGCCGTATCCCGATGTCGGACCGCACGGAAAGGGTTATCTGATGTACGCGCTCGACGGCCACATGTGCGCGCAGCTCATGAATCCGGACCGGCCCGCGTGGAAAGAAGCGCGGCATCCGACGGACGCGGAGAAAATTTCTGCCTTCGACGGATTTTCTGCGTATTGCGGAAAATATGAAGTCGATGAAACGAAGCACGTGATGATTCATCTCCCAGATGTACCTTGGTTGCCGGGCTTCGTTGGCTCCAAGCAGCCGCGGCCGTACACCTTTTCTGATTGCGGAGATTTGCTGACATTTTCGGACAAGGAAACGGACGAACCTGGAGCAGAGAGCTATTCGATTACATGGAAGAAGGTGGGATCTGCACCAAGGCTAAGCCCCTAAGACCAAGCAAGATAAGGCTGACAAGAAAGACTGAAGCCTCCCGCTATTGCGTGAAGTCAAGCGCGCGCTCATTTTGCAAAAGAGTGAGATAGCTAAGAATATCCGTCTCGACTTTGTGCGGCTGGGCTTTCGAGTATAGCTTTTGCAGATCGGCCACGATTTCTGCGATCGTATGTTTGCCGTCGCAGCGGGTGACGATTTCAAGGCTGGGACCACTGAGTCGAAGGGCGCGTTCCGGCATCAACAACACCCTATGGCCCTGATTTTCGCCGAGCCGACAGCCTGGTGCGAGGTGCGGGCGCGAATTCGGATCCGGCGTCATAGGTCGGCGTTGTTAGGGTGAAAAGCGCCGGGGGGAGGCCACGCGGGATTTACATAGGCGAAAAATAGCGCATCGAGCATCGCCCACAGAATATCGCATTTGGCGCGTAATGCGGAGTGCGCGGCATCTTGTTCTCTACGCGTGCGTGCGTGTTTGACGACCCAGGCGAGGGCGAACTCCGCGTCTTCAGGAGCTTGCGTGAGACGGCCAGTGAAATAGTCCAGGCTTGAGGAGAGCCAGGGATAAAATTGGCGAAGACTGTCCATACGAAGCGCAATCAGGCGTTGCGAGAATAGTTCGGTGAGCGAGGAAGCCACAGCTTCAAGATGCGAGCGCGTGGAGACGAAATGAACGTAAGCATCAACGGCAAAGCGCGTCGCGGGAAGGATTCCGTCGCCGCGCACGGCCTGAATACGGGGAAGGCCAGTGGCTTCGACAAGCCTAAGCCACTTTTCAACGCCGCCCGGAGCGCTACCGTCGCCATCATGATCGATCAGCCGTTTGCGCCAGACGAGGCGAAAGCCTTGGTCGTCAGATCGAGCGAGAAGAACAGCGTCTTTTCGCGGAATATGGCTTTGATAGTAGTAGCGATTCAGAGCCCAAGCCTGCAGCTGACCGCGGCTCAGCGCACCTTCATGCATCAGTTTGTGGAATGGATGCTTGTGGTGGTACCGCTCTTCGCCGATCGCGTGAAAACCGGCGACGAAGTCTGATTCAGACAGGGCTGGCTTCTCATTCTGATGAGTCACAGAGTTACTTCCATCCCGTCGTAGGCAATCTCAAAACCGGCCTCTCGCGCCGTGCGATGCTCGTCGCTGCTTTCGTCAAGGATGGGATTGGTGTTGTTGATGTGCACGAGAATCTTGCGGCATTCGGAATCCTGGGGGAACTGGGCGAGCAGGCCATCGCGGCCAGAAAGAGGGAGGTGGCCCATTTCGCGAGCGGTTTTTTGGCCGCGGCCGGTCTGGATCAACTCGTCATCGGACCAGAAAGTGCCGTCCAGGAATGCGACATTGCTCGACGCTGCGGCTTTCATGCCCTCGCCGGAATTCTCAGAGAGGCACGGTGCAAAGCAAAAAGACTTTCCAGCTTGCTCAAAGCGCAGCGCCAACACCGCCTCCGAAGCTGGAAGACTCCGGCGGAGCTCCGTGCTGACGAAGTCAGGAAAGTCGCAGCCGAGCGAAGTAGGAGAACAAACGAACGACGGAGGAGCCGACGGATCTTCCCCGAAGCGGCAGGCAAGGCGTGCGCCGGGCGACAATGTTTGCCACAGGACGGGCGGGTCGGCACGGTGCAGGACGTCAAACACGCGATTTTCGGCCTTGAGCAGGCGTTGCACCGCGGGCGTGGCAAATATGAAAAAGGACTGAAACTCACGCAGATGAAGCAAGCCCATCACTGAATCGACGTCCGCTGAAGTTAGAAAGACACCGGCAATGGGTGATCCGGTTGTATCACCGGGCGCCGGCGCAAGCTGCGCCGTGGCGATGATTTGTGAGCGCAGATCCGGTGAGGCGCCGAGAAGAAACCAAACTTGTCCATCAGGGGAGAACGCCAATTGAGTTTGCGTTCGTGTGGTCGCTTGCAGAGAGCCGGCGCGCACTTCTGAACAGTTGCGACAGCCGCAATTCCACTGGGGAAAACCTCCCCCCGCGGCGGATCCGAGAATTCTAATGTGCATGGAAGCTTTTCATCGGAGTTAGACTCTGGCGAGCAGGAAGTCGAGTTGTGAGAGCGCCAAGACGAAGGCCGGGCGACGGCCCGGCCTGATTCGATACGCTTCCAAAAATTTCGTCTGGCTGAGTTTCACCGAGCTAAAACTAGATTTCTGCGTTGGCGTAAGAGCTGATTTCGCAGTTCAGATCGATTTCTTCGTGCTGAGGTGTGGTCCATTCCATGGGTATGACTCCTTGGCGTTGGTCGAGCACAGGAAGAATAGCACGGAGACAGAACAGCAGAAAGCGGAATTCAAGCTGGCGTCAAAGCGATGCAGCACGGGGGACGCGACGAACAGGAAGCGAAAACATGCCACAACTCCTCGTGAGTCACAATGAAACAGAGCACAACCGGTCGCGCTGCATCAGTTTGAAATCTTTGGCAACAATTTTTCAAAAAATATTGCGCTGAGTGCACGATTTCCCTTGACAAGAATTGTAGCAAGTCTATGATGTGGCGAAAAGTGGTACGAAGTGGGAAGCAGTAGAACAAAGTAGAGGTTCACGGACGCGGTTGCGGTAAAGCAAGTAAACAATTTGAGTTTTTCTGTTTTTGTGGGGAAACGTGGCGATCTGGGGCAACAGATTCCGTCGTTTCGCAGGGCGACTGCTAAGCGGTCAAGTTGAGACACGACAGCTGAGCGGTGGATGGCTAAGGGCAAATGAGTCTTCGGGGAAACTGTCAGGCGAAGGTGGACGAGAAGGGTCGTCTCAAGATACCCGCCGTGTTTCTCGAGGCCTTACGCAAGTATGGAAATCAGTTTTATATCACTAGCACGACCGGTGAATCGGCTCGGATTTACCCGATGCAGGTTTGGATCGGGATTGAAGAAAAACTGGCGAAAGTGTCCAGTCAGAATCGGGCCAAGCGCAAATTTCTGATGAGAACGAGCTATTTCGGGCAAGCCGTGGAAATGGACGGGCAGGGCAGGGTGCTGGTTCCACCAGTTTTGCGGGAGTCGGCACAGACCAAGGGCGAAGTCGATGTGTTCGGGAATCTGGATTACCTGGAAGTGATGAACCACACGCGGGTCCTGGACGAGATGAAAAACGATCCGTTCACGGAAGACGACTATAAGGCCTTGGAAGATTTGGGAATCTAGTTGGAAGCGGCCTCGACTAGGTCGGGGTAAACGAGTGGCAAGTGGCGAGTGGCGAGAATATGGCCGGCGAACGTGGACGGCCACACACGCCGGTGATGTTGCAAGAGGTGCTGGAATGGCTACGAATAAAACCGGACGGAATATACGTCGACGCAACACTGGGAGCCGGAGGCCATTCGCAAGCAATCGCCGAAAGAATTTCTTCGGGCAGGTTGATCAGCCTGGACCGGGACGCACAGGCGCTGCAGATCGCGCGGGAGCGTTTGAAGACGTTCGGGTCGAAAGTGAACTACGTTTTGTCTCCGTTCTCAAGGATTGCGGAGGCCGTACACGAGTCGGGGATTCCGACGGTGGACGGGGTCTTGGCCGACTTGGGGGTTTCGAGCATGCAACTTGATCAGCCGGAGCGGGGATTTTCGTTCCGCGAGGCAGGTCCGCTCGACATGCGTATGGGAGCCAGCGCCGAAAGTGATGCGCTCACCGCAGACGAGATTGTGAATCGTTGGCCGGAAAGAGAGCTGGCCGATTTGCTCTACCGCGAGGCGGATGAGCACGATTCCAGAAGAATAGCCAGGGCAGTGGTAAGAGCGCGGCCGATCAGAGATACGGCGCACCTGGCAACGATTGTGGCAGGGTCCCGAAAGCAATGGGGAAGGCAGAGACTGCATCCCGCGACAAAAACGTTTCTGGCGCTGCGGATAGCGGTGAATCGAGAGATGGAGGAACTCGGGCAGTTTCTTTCTCGGGTCCCCGCCACAATGAATCCACAAGGGCGGTGCGTGATTTTGACGTACCACTCCAGGGAAGACCGTATCGTGAAAGAAGCATTTCGCGAAGCGGAACGGCAAGGGACGCTGAAGATTTTGACAAAGCATGTGGTGCGGCCCAGCGAGCAGGAAGAAAGGGCGAACCCGCGGTCGCGAAGTGCGAAACTGCGGTGCGCAGAAAGAGTCCGAGTATGAAGAAGCAAAAATCAGCGGCGATGCGGGAGTTCAGGACCGTCAAGCGAATCGATAATTCGCGCCTGGTGCGTCACATGGAGCCGGCTAAACAGAAGAATTTGTACAAGACGGCCGGGCTTGGCGGAATCGTGGCCGTGTTTTTCCTGTTTTACATTTTTCAGCACTTCCGCTGCATCGATCTGAGTTTTGAGCTTGAGGATTTGAAAGCGCGGCAAACGCGCGCGGCGGCATTGAATTCGGAATTGAAGCTTGAAATTGCGAATCTGCGCGACCCGATGCGGATTGATGTGATCGCTCGAAGACAATTGGGATTGACGCAGCCGCTGCCCATCCAGGTGCGCGAATATGATGCGCCGAGCGGAATGCAGGTGGCAGCAGTACGTTTTGGGCGGCGCAATCGAGGCCAGTAACGGTGGCGCGCCATGACACGAGCTTCAGAAGTGGCGTTCGTTTTATAGCAGGGTTTGTAAAACAAACCCTGAAACCCTTTTCAGGTGGAGAGAATCCCGAACGCAGCGGGCCATGCAAGAAGAAAAAGTCCACGTCCGTCTGTTGATTGTCGCCGGCGTGGCTCTCTTGTGGATGACCGCGGTATTAGGGCGGCTTGGCTATCTTCAGTTAATCCGGCATAGCGATTATCTGGCACGCGCACAGCGCCAGCAGCAGCGCACCATCGAAATCACACCCAAGCGTGGCGCAATTTACGACCGCAACATGCATCCGCTGGCAATGAGCGTGCCGGTGGAGTCTGCGTTCGCGGTGCCTTCGGAAATCGGTGACAACAAAGCGATGGCGGCGCGGCTGCTTTCTGGCGTGCTCGGAATTCCGCGCGACGTTTTGGAAACACGATTCGAATCAGGCGGATCGTTCGTCTGGATACTTCGCAAGCTGCCGCCAGACAAAGCGGAAGCGGTGCGCGCTCTGAACCTGAAAGGCGTTTATCTCCAGGGCGAAAATCAGCGTTACTACCCGAAGCGCGAGCTGGCTTCGCATGTTTTGGGCTTCGTGGATTTGGACGAAAAGGGTCTTGGAGGAATCGAGTACGGACTGGACAGTACGATTCGCGGGAAAAGCGAAAAAATTGTGGTGATGGCCGACGCGCGGCAACGTTGGTTTGACGGCGGCGCGGCCCAGAAGGATCAAGGCGCAAACGTCGTCCTTACGATTGACGAAAAGGTTCAATACATCGCCGAACGCGAGCTGGCCGCGGCGATCGCAAAAACCCATGCGCTTGCCGGCACTGTAATTGTACAGAATCCGAACAACGGAGCGATTCTGGCGCTGGCGAACTGGCCGAAGTTTAATCCGAATTCGCCGAACGACGTAAAAAACGAAGCGCGGATGGATCGGGCCGTGAGCGCAATTTACGAGCCGGGCTCGACGTTTAAGTTGATTACGCTTGCTGCGGCATTTGACCAGAACCTGATCCGTCCTGAGGAAGTGTTCAATTGCGAAAATGGGGCGGTGTACGTTGCGGGCCACCGCATCCGCGATCACAAGCCGTTCGGCTTGCTAACGGTGTCCGACATTCTGGCGCAGTCGAGCGACGTCGGAGCCATCAAGATCGCAATACGAGTTGGCGCCCCGAAATTTTACGAGTATATCCGCGCATTCGGATTTGGCCAGCAAACCGGCGTTGATCTTCCCGGCGAGAGCCGAGGATTGCTGCGCCGGCTTGAGAATTGGACACCCGTTTCCATTGGATCGATTTCCATGGGACAAGAGGTTGGTGTAACGCCGCTGCAGTTGGTAACGGCCGTGTCGTCAATCGCAAATGGCGGTACGCTTTATAGGCCGCATGTGGTTGCGGAATTACGCAGAGGCGATCAACCGATGTCATCGACGGGTGTGGTTGCACCGGGCGAGCCCAAAGAAGTAATTCGTCCGGAAACGGCCGCGACGCTAAGGCGATTAATGGAAGGCGTGGTGCTCAACGGGACAGGAAAGCTCGCGCGACTGGATGGCTGGACTGCTGCCGGAAAAACCGGCTCGGCACAGAAAATCGATCCGGCGACCGGACGTTACTCGCCAACACAACTGATCGCGTCCTTCACCGGATTCGCGCCCATCAACAATCCTGCTGTAACGATATTGGTTTCGCTCGACTCGCCTGTTGGACCGCACGAAGGCGGTATGGTGGCTGCTCCGGTTTTCAAGCGGATCGCCGAGCAAGTTTTGCCGTACCTGGATGTGCCGCGCGATGTTCCGTTGAGTCCGAAGCTGATTCAAGCCGCCTACAAGCATCCCGAAGCGGATGAGAGCGCAACGCTTGAAGATTTCACGCCGGTGGATTTTGCAGCGCAGCCGGATCGGCCGCCGGCGCAGGAGAAAAATAGCCAGCCAGAGCCTGCACAGCCGTCAATAACGGTTGCTCTCGACGAAGGTGGCGACATCGCCGTTCCAGACTTCCGCGGCAAGACGATGCGCGACGTTACGGAAATGTGTTTGAGGCTCGGACTCGAGCCAGTTTTGGTTGGCAGCGGTCTTGGCGTGGATGAGTCGCCGGCAGATGGCGCCAAAGTTCGTCGCGGCGCAAAAATCACCGTGCGATTCGGAACGTCTGAGGAAGCGGCGAAGGCCACGGGGAAAGCTGCGAAATCGAACGCGAAAAACAGGCGCCGATGACCACGGGTTTGCAGGCGCCAAAAAACGCGTCAGAAAGCGGCAAAGTGGTGGAAGAGCGCAAGCTGAAGACTCGGCAGCTGAAAAATCGCTCACTTGCCTTGGCGGAAATATTGTTGCGGACGGACGCAGGTGTGCCGTCCGCTGCGAAGAGCCTGAACATTGATGGCATCGCGTGCGACTCGCGTAAAGTTGCGGCTGGCTACCTATTTTTTGCCTTACTGGGAGCCAACGAAGACGGCAACCGGTACGTGCGGGACGCCATCGAGCGCGGTGCCGTAGCGATCGCCAGCGAAGCCGCGCCACCGGTCGATCTTCCTGCCAATGTCGTGTGGATCCAGGTTGCGGAAAGCCGCAAAGGCCTTGCTGTCGCGGCAGCGAATTTCTTCGGCCGTCCCGCCGAAGCCTTGCAACTGATCGCGGTAACCGGCACAAATGGAAAGACCACGACCAGTTCGCTCATTGATTCTGCTCTTCGCGCATCGGGAGCAAAAACCGGTTTGTTTGGCACGATTGCATATCACACGCCGCTTGGCGAGTACCTCGCGCCCAACACAACCCCAGAGTCGCTGGACTTGCAGGGGTTCTTCGCCGAAATTCGCGACGCTGGCGGGAAATACGCCGTGTTGGAGGCTAGTTCGCACGCACTTGTGATGGATCGCCTCTGGGGTTGCCGCTTTGCGTCAGCCGTCTTTACCAATCTGACGCGCGACCACTTGGATTTTCACAAAAATTTTGATGATTATTTTGCCGCCAAGCGTCGTCTGTTTGAAGGCACTGGCGCCGGAGCACCTGAGACCGCAATCTTGAATGCTGACGATCCCTACAGCAAGCGCCTTGCCGGGCTTGCGAAGAAGACGCTCACCTATGGCATCGAAGACCCGGCGGACATAACTGCCAAAAAGTTCCAACTCGCATTCACTGGATTGACCTTCACCGCGCAAACTCCCCACGGAAGGCTGCAAATTGCCTCGCCCCTTGTCGGCCGCATCAACGTGTACAACATTTTAGCGGCTATCGGTGCGGCTCAAGCTGGCGGCATTTCAAATGAAATCATCGAAGCGGGAATTCGCGCGCTGAAAAGTGTTCCGGGCCGCTTTCAGCGGGTGGACATGGGCCAGCCGTTCCTGGTCATCGTTGATTTTGCGCATACCGACGATGCACTCCAAAATCTGGTTAAGACTGCGCGCGAGCTGAATCCAAAGGGCCGAGTAATCACTCTTTTCGGCTGTGGCGGCGGCAAAGACCGCACCAAACGCCCGATCATGGGCGAAGTGAGTGGCCGGCTTTCTGACCTCACCATTCTGACGAATGACAATCCCCGCCAGGAAGATCCGCTCAAGATCATCAGCGATATTGTGGTCGGGATGCAAAAGAGCGGCGGAAAATATCTGATCGAACCGGACCGCGAGAAAGCCATTGGACTCGCGTTCGATGAAGCGCGTGCAGGCGATATCGTGCTGCTCGCGGGCAAGGGACACGAGGACTATCAGGTGCTCGCCGACAAGACGCTTCCCTGGGATGATCGCAGAATCGCGCAGCATGCGCTGCGCCAACGTGGCTTTGACGCGCCCGCTTCTGACAACGGAAAAGCGGGTGCGGAGTTTGGCACCTAGCGCGCAGTTCCTGTTTGTGGGATTCGGGCGCTGGGGTTCCGGAATAGCCGGGACACGCCAAAGTAAGCTAATAAAGGAGGAGCCCAGCGACCGGTGAGCACACAGCAAACCCTGGGGTATGCCCATAAGGCGAACTCTCTGAGGCATTTATGCGGTGGACGATTGCACAGGTGGCTAAGGTTTTGGTGGCGCGGACGGGAGCGGGGCTCGACCCCCTGGCCCGGCTGGCCGGCGTCTCGATTGATTCTCGCTCGGTACGTCCCGGCGAGCTGTTTATTGCTATCCACGGACCGCGTCACGATGGACACGATCATGTTGCCGGTGCGCTGGAACGCGGCGCACTCGCAGCCATGGTGGCCGCGGCGAAAGTGGACCAATTTCCGGACGCGATTCGCGCGCGCAGCCTCGTCGTGGACGACACCTTCGTCGCGCTCAAACAATTCGCGCGCGCTACGCGCGAAGCATGGGGCGGCAAAATTGCCGGCGTCACGGGGTCGGTCGGAAAAACCACGACCAAAGAGATCCTGGCGGCACTGCTTGGCGCGCGGTTCCGCGTTCTGAAGTCGGAAGGAAATTTTAATAATGAATACGGGCTGCCGCTGACGCTGTTCCGGCTTGACGAAACACATGAAGCGGCGGTGTTGGAGATGGGTATGTCGCGTCGCGGCGAATTGTTGCGTCTCGCGGAGATTGCCCGGCCCGATGTTGGTGTGGTGACGCGCGTGTCACCGGCGCATCTGGAATTTTTTTCGTCCGTGGATGAAATCGCGCTCGCAAAGCGTGAGTTGATCGAAGGTTTGAATGGCAAAGATTCCACGGCGGTATTGAATGCAGACGATCCACGCGTAGCGGCGTTTGGAGCTTTCGCGCCGGGCCGTGTTTTGACGTATGGAATCGAGCGGCCTGCATTCTTTACAGCGGAGAACATAGAAGACCGCGGTGCGCTCGGCACGACGTTTGATTACGTTAGCCCGGAAGGCCATGTTCGTCTGGAGTTGGCGTTGCCAGGACGCCATGTCATTGCGAACGCATTGGCGTCGCTCGCGGCAGCCAGCGTGTGGGGAATTGGAATTACCGAAGCGCGGGCGGTGCTGCCGAAATTGCGGCCTCCGGCCATGCGCGGAGAGCTTTTGCAGTTTTCGAACGGAGCGGCACTGATCAACGACAGCTATAACTCAAGTCCAGCCGCGCTGCAGGCAATGATGGCGCTGCTTGCGGCAACGCCAGGTTTTCGCCGCCGCATTCTCGCCGCGGGAGAAATGCGTGAATTGGGAGCCACTTCCGCTGAGCTCCACCGCGAAGCCGGCGAATACGCCGCAACAACGGGAACCATTGACTGGATTATCGGCGTTGAAGGCGACGCCGCTCAATTGCTTGAAGGTGCGGCGAGGGGCGGAATTCCACGAGAGCGCCTGAAATTCTTTTCGTCCTCGGAAGAAGCGGCTCAATTTCTCGAGAAGGAAATTCAACCGGGAGATTTGTTGCTGGTGAAGGGATCGCGCGGCGTGAAGATGGAGCGCGTTGTCGAGGCGTTGCTGGCGCAGCATGGCGCGCCCGACACCAAGCTGGGGGTCAGCCACTAGATGCTGTACTACCTTCTTTATCACACGCTGCAGAAATATTTCAGCCCTCTTAACGTTTTTCGCTACATCACGGTGCGCACCGTGTACGCTAGCCTCACGGCGATGTTTCTCGCGCTGGTGTTCGGGCCATGGCTGATCCGCCGTCTGCGCGAATTGCAGATCGGACAGTACATCCGCGCGGAAGGCCCGCAGGAACACCAGAAAAAAGCCGGCACACCGACGATGGGCGGCGTTCTGATTGTGCTTTCCACCGCCGTGCCGGTGCTGCTCTGGGCGGACCTTACGAACGCGTTTGTTCTGATGGCGCTGTTTGCATTGGTGGCGTTCTCCGCCGTCGGTTTCATCGATGATTACGCTAAGGTGGCGAAAAAGCGGAACCTGGGCCTGACCAGCAAGCGAAAATTTCTCCTGCAAGTGCTGGTCAGCATGATTGTGGGAGTCGGCCTATTGGAGCTTTCCACGCACAGCGCCTATTCCACGCAGTTGATCGTCCCGTTCTTCAAGAAATTTCACCCTGATCTGGTCATTCACTCTCTGATTTCGAGCGATCACTTGTGGCCATTGGCCTTCGTGCCGTTCCTGCTGTTTGTGACCCTCGTCATCACCGGTTCTTCGAACGCCGTTAATTTGACTGACGGACTCGACGGCTTGGCAATTGGCTGTACGGTGATCGCGGCCGGCGCTCTGACTGTATTGACCTATGTCAGCAGCAACGCGCGTTGGTCGTCCTATCTCGATATTCAGTACATTCCGCGCGTAGGTGAGCTGACCGTCTTTTGCGGAGCGCTCGTTGGCGCATCGCTCGGTTTCCTGTGGTACAACGCGCATCCCGCCGAAGTTTTTATGGGCGATGTCGGCTCCCTGTCACTTGGTGGAACATTGGGCGTCATTGCCGTCATCATTAAGCAGGAGATTCTTCTTTTCTTTATCGGCGGCGTTTTTGTGATCGAAGCGCTCTCGGTGATCTTGCAGGTGGGCTCTTTCAAACTACGCGGAAAACGGATTTTCCGCATGGCGCCGGTTCATCACCATTTCGAATTACTCGGGTGGAGTGAATCAAAGGTGATCGTGAGATTCTGGATTCTGGCGCTGGTGTTCGCGCTGTTTGCGCTCACCACCCTGAAGCTGCGCTAGGTCAAAGGACTGTTGAAGGAATGGCCGGAAAGATCGACTTAAAAGGGAAACGCGTGCTGGTCATCGGACTGGCCCGCACCGGCATAGCTACCGCGCTCTTTTGTGCGGATCACGGAGCTATCGTGACCGCGACGGACTCGCGCTCCGCTGGCGAACTGGACGAATCCATCGCGAAGTTGCGCGCTGCGGGCGTGCAGTTCGAACTGGGCGGACATTCAGATAGAATCCTTGAAGGCCAGCAGTTGGTGATTCCGAGTCCTGGCGTACCCGGCGACTTAGCGCTCCTCGTCAAAGCACGAGCGCTGAAAATTCCAGTTTGGAGCGAAATCGAACTGGCCTTCCGCTTCTTAAGCGGACAACTGATCGGTATCACCGGGTCGAACGGCAAGACCACCACAACATCGCTTATTGAACACATTTTGCGTAACGCCGGTTTCTCGACTGTCCTCGCCGGCAACATCGGTACTCCCTTGATCGCGGAGGTCGGAGAGACGACCGATCGCACGATTGCCGTCGCGGAGCTAAGCAGCTTTCAACTCGAACTGATCGACACTTTTCGACCCAACATCGCGGTTTTCTTGAATCTGACGCCGGATCATCTGGACCGGCACAAAACACTGACCGCATATGGAGCCGCGAAAGCCAGAATTTTCGAAAATCAAACCAGCGAGGATTTCGCCATTCTGAACGGGGACGATGCGGAAAGCGCCAAGTATGCTCCATCGCTTCCTCAGGTGTACTGGTTCAGCCGGAAGACGAACGTCGAGCAGGGAGCGTTCGTTCGAGACGGTAAAATCACCTTCCGGCAGGCTGGTAAAGACGACGAAATTCTCGATTGTAGGGAAATTCCGCTCCCCGGCGCGCACAACCTTGAAAACGTTCTCGCAGCCACAATTGCAACGCGGCTTGCGTGCGCAGGGCCTGCGCAAATCGCGGAAGCGATTCGCTCCTTTGCAGGTGTGGAGCATCGCATCGAATTCGTCGCAGAGATTCACGGAGTCCGCTACTACAACGATTCGAAGGCCACCAATGTTGACGCCACGCTCAAGGCGCTTGAAGCCTTCCCGGGACGAATTGTCGTGATTCTGGGCGGCAAGGACAAAGACAGCGACTACTCCGTGCTGCGCGCGACGCTGCGTGACAAAGCAATTCTTGTGCTCCTGATCGGCGCCGCTGCCAAGAAAATTGAACGTCAGATCGAAGGTAGCGTCGCGATCAGGCAGGCCGAAACGCTCGAGCAAGCCCTCGAATTTGCCGCACAGACCGGCCATGCGGGCGACATCGTTTTGCTCGCACCGGCATGCGCAAGTTTTGATCAGTTCCAGAATTACGAACATCGGGGTCGCGTCTTTAAAGACCTTGTCCACCAGTTGCAGCGGAGCACGGAAACCCTGAAGAACGAAAATCCGAAAAATCCGCCGAATACGGAGAAGAAGAATGCCGAGACGTTTGGAAAATGACAAATGGCTGTTTGGTGTGACGCTTGGGTTGTGCCTACTGGGCGCGGTGATGATCTTCAGCGCGTCCGCGGTAACCGCCGAACACGAATACGGTCACTCTTACTTCTTCTTGCTGCGCCAGTCCGCCTGGCTGGCGATTGGGCTTGCCGGAATGTTTGTGTTGATGCGCACCGATTACCGCAAACTTCGCGAGCCCGCGGTCGTCTACAGCGTCTTGTGCATTGTCGGCTTAATGCTCGTGGGTGCTTTCTTCCTCGATAAGTCGCATGCCACTCACCGTTGGATTCGAATTGGTCCCATCGGCATCCAGCCTTCGGAAATCGCCAAGCTGGCGGTCATTCTCTACTTAGCGTGGTTTTTGGATTTGAAGCGACGCAGCGCCGCCAACATGGAATTTCGCAAGGAAGATTTTCTGCACAATATATTGCCCGCGATCGGACCGATTCTGGTTTGTGTGGCGTTGATTCTCGCGCAACCTGATCTTGGCACCTCCGTGGATATTGGTCTGATCGCCGCCGCGGTTCTTTATGTCGCCGGACTATCCTGGAAATGGATTGCCGCAGGCGCGGCTGCCTCCATCCCCGCTCTCTATCTGTTGATTTCTCACGTTGCCTATCGGCAAGCGCGTCTCATGGCGTTTCTCAACCCGGACGTCGATCCACAAGGCGCTGGTTTTCAGTTGCTGCAATCGCTTATCGCGGTCGGGTCCGGCGGTTTTACCGGCGTGGGCCTGATGGAGAGCAAACAGAAACTGTTTTATTTGCCTGAAGCTCACACGGACTTCATCTACGCGGTCATTTGCGAGGAGCTGGGATTCATCGGCGCCATGATCGTGGTCGCGCTGTTTGCAGTCTACGGCTGGCGCGGACTGCGAGCAGCCTTCGCAGCGCCGGATAATTTTGGCCGCCTGCTGGCCCTCGGTATTACGTCAATGGTCATTTTCCAGACCTTGATCAATTTTGCCGTAGTGCTCGGCATGGTTCCGACCAAGGGCATTCCGCTTCCGTTCATCAGCTACGGAGGGTCCAGTTTGCTTGTGATGCTTCTGGCGACAGGAGTGCTGCTGAATATTTCGCAGCAATCGACGGCGCGATGAAATCTCGCGCAATTTTTGGAATCGCGCGATGAAACTGCTCATTGCGGGCGGTGGCACCGGTGGCCACGTGTTTCCAGCGATAGCGATTGCAAAGGAATGGATGTCTCGAGGAACGGAAAGGGAAGTTGTGCTGGTGGGAACACAACGCGGAATCGAAATGAAATTGGTGCCGCAGGCCGGGTTGCCGCTTGAAACTCTGCGTGCTGCCGGGCTCAAGGGAAAGGGCGGACTGACGCTTGTGAAAAACTTTGCGACACTCGCGCCCGGCATGCGCGATGCCTTCGCGATTCTTCGGAAGCACAAACCGGTCGCGGCATTTGGTGTCGGTGGTTACGCCGCCGGCCCAATGATGCTGGCGACATGGCTTCGCGGCATCCCCAACGTAATTTTTGAGCCGAACGCGGAGCCTGGTTTCACCAACAAAGTTCTGGTGAAATTGTCGAAGCGCATCGCGACCGGATATGAAGTCACCGCGAAGGCTTTGGGCAGCAAAGCAGTTGTCACCGGCAATCCCGTTCGCGCGGAATTTTTCGACATCACGCCGCGCAAACCGGAAAAACCTTTTCGGTTGTTGATCACCGGCGGAAGCCAGGGCGCGCTACCGATCAATCGCGCTTTCGTCGACGCGATGGACCTGCTCGCCGCCCGCAAAGATGAGCTGAGCGTGGTGCACCAAACCGGCGAACGCGATTACAACGCGGTCAGAACCGCCTATGCTCGCCGCGAGTTTCGCGCCGAAGTCGTTCCGTTCCTTGGCAATATGTCCGAACGCTTCGCCTGGGCCGACTTAATCGTCTGTCGAGCGGGAGCAATAACCGCCGCAGAAGTCGCCGCCGCCGGACGCGCCGCAGTTTTTATTCCGTTTGGCCGCGCAACCGACAGCCACCAACTCCGCAACGCACAGGAAATGGTCAACGCCAACGCGGGTAGGCTCATCGCGGAGCCAGAGCTCACTGCCGGGCACCTTGCAAGCGAAATTTTCTCGCTGCTCGACGATTCCGGGGAGGTCGAACTGCTGGCTTCACGGGCGCGTGCGCTCGCAAAACCAAACGCCGCGCGCGATATCGTCGACCTCGTTGAAACGGTCGTTGACGTGCCCATAAATCGCCAGGGAGAACGGTCATGATGGTCTCGTTTCGCAATTTTCAGCGCATACATTTAGTAGGCATCGGTGGTATTGGCATGAGCGGTATCGCCGAAGTCTTGCTCACCCTCGGCTATTCAGTCTCAGGCTCGGACACCAAGCCTTCCACCACTACAGAACGCTTGCAGAATCTGGGCGCAGTGGTTCACGAAGGCCACAAAGCCAGCAATGTCGAAGATGCACACGTGGTTGTCACCTCTTCTGCGATCAAATCCGACAATCCGGAAGTTATCGAAGCGCACAAGCGCAAAATCCCCGTGATTCCCCGTGCCGAAATGCTGGCCGAGCTGATGCGCTTGAAGTACGGCATCGCCGTCGGTGGCGCTCACGGCAAAACCACCACAACCTCTCTTGTAGCCTCGATTCTTACCGCCGCTCATCTCGATCCCACATTCGTCGTCGGTGGGAAAGTGAACCAAGCTGGAACAACCGCGCGCCTCGGTCGCGGTGAATATTTTGTCGTCGAAGCCGATGAAAGTGACCGCAGCTTCCTGCTTTTCGCGCCTGTCGTCGCCGTCGTCACCACCATCGACCGCGAACACCTCGATCAGTACAGTTCGCTCGAAGATATCCAGGATGCCTTCGTCCAATTCGTCAACCGCGTGCCTTTTTACGGAGCCGCAATCCTGTGCCTCGACGAGCCCAACGTTCAAGCCATCATCCCCAACGTCAAACGGCCCATCCTCACTTATGGCACGTCGAGTCAGGCGGACCTTGTCATCAGTGACGTCCAGCTCGAGGGCTTTTCGAGTGAGTTTCGTCTCACCTTCAAAGGCGAAGACCTCGGCCTCTTCCGTCTGCCGCACCCACCTGGCATTCACAATGTTCGCAACGCCGCTGCGGCGGCTGCCGTCACTCTTTACCTCAATGTTCCCGCCGAGCTCATCCGCGAAGGCCTAGCTAGATTTGGTGGAGTCGGCCGACGCTTTGACGTCAAGGGCACTGTCAACGACATCACGGTTATCGACGACTACGGCCACCACCCTGCCGAAATTCGCGCCACGCTCGAAGCTGCTCGCGGTTGCAAGTTCAACCGCCTCCTGGTGCTCTTCCAGCCGCATCGTTACTCCCGCACGCAACATCTCTGGGACGAATTCCGCATTGCCTTCAACCAGGCCGACCTGCTGGTTCTCACGGATATCTACGCTGCCAGCGAAGCACCCATTCCCGGCGTCTCGAGCGAAGCCTTGGTTGCAGCGATCCGTGAAGCTGGTCACAAGAACGTCCACTATCTGCGCTCGATGCAGGAGTCCGTTGAATTTCTCCTGAAGAATGCCAGACCAGGCGATGCCATCCTGACGGTGGGCGCCGGAAATGTTAGCCGAGCGAGCAACGAGCTGATGGTCCTGCTCGGCACGGAGCATCCCACCCACCATGCGCGCTGAGCATCCAAAACTCGAAGCCGGACTCGCCGCCCTCGGAATCGACGTCCGCCCCGGGACATCCCTGTCCGAATTGACCTCTCTGGGCATCGGCGGTACCACCGACCTGCTCCGCATCACGAAACACGATTGCATACCCGAATTGATTGGGCTTCTCGAACATCACGACATCCCGTACAAATTTCTCGGTGGAGGTTCAAACCTGCTCGTCGGCGATGGCGAACTCCCCTGGGTCATCCTTCAACTCGCCAAACCCGACCCGGAAATCGTCCTCGAAGGCAATTTTGCCCACGTGGACGCCGCTGCGGACCTCGGCCGCACTGTCACCTTCTGCGCGAAACACGATTTGGGTGGCATGGAGGGTCTGATCGGCGTTCCCGGCACGGTCGGAGGCGCTCTTCGCATGAACGCCGGAGCATACGGCATGCAAATCGGCAGCTACGTCCGCAAGGTCAAGCTCCACCGTGCCGCCGAACGCAAGATAGAAATCCTCAGCGGCGAACAAATTTCATTTGAATACCGTCACACTTCTTTTGGGCCTGATGATATGATGCTCGCAGTGACGCTGGAACTTCCCTCCAAACCGTTCAAAGAAATTCTTCAAGGGATTCGTATCTGCAATGAGAAGCGGCGTTCGAGCCAGCCCCTCGGGCAGAAAAGTGCCGGTTGCATCTTCAAAAATCCTCCCGGAGCCTCCGCGGGCCGCATGATTGACGAGCTTGGCCTGAAAGGTCTGAGCGTCGGCGACGCCAAAGTTAGCGACCGCCACGCGAATTTCTTTGTCAACGCGGGCCGGGCCTCGGCAAAAGACATGCTCACTTTGATCTCTGGCGTCCGCGGACGCGTCGAAAATGCTTTTGGTGTGAAACTCGAAAACGAGGTCGTGGTGTGGAACGCGTGAAGGCCATACGTAAAAACGCCGCCGTTGCCGACGGGGAATCGTACCGGCCCGAGCTTGTCGAAAATGACGAGCCGCGCTATCTGCGCCGGCAGAAACCTGTCGAGATTCGGCGCAAGAAATTCGGCGGCAAAAATCTTTCACGCTATCGCACGATGTTCGGTTGGCTGGTGATTGTTGTGGGTTGTGGTGTGGTCGCATATGTTGCGGCCGATTTCCTTCTCCACTCCCCGAAAGTTCTTTTGCTCAAGCCAGAGCAGGTTGACGTCACCGGCAATCACATCGTCCCGCGCGAAGCGGTGCTGGCTCCGTTTTACAAAGACCGCGGCCGCAGCGTCTTGCGCATTCCGCTCGATGCGCGTCGCAGCGAAGTGGAGCAAATCTCCTGGGTGCAATCGGCGAGCGTGCAACGCGTCCTGCCCGACCGCATCCGCATCGATATTTCTGAGCGCACACCCATCGCGTTTGTGCGCAACGGCAGCGACCTCGCTCTCATTGACGAATTCGGAGTAATTCTCGATCGCCAGCATGGCGATGATCTGCGTTTTCCCATCGTTACCGGTCTTACAGACAGCATGGCTCGCAGCGAACGCCAGAAGCGCATGATGAACTACCAGGAGTTTATTCGCGCCATCGATATGGCCCACCCGCACTCCTCCGATCAGGTGAGCGAAGTCGATCTTTCGAATCCCAAGGAACTGCGCGTTGTCATGGCGGGAATTCCAGGTGCCAAATCCACCCAAGCCGTCACTTTATTTTTTAACCAGAATGACTTCGCCACGAGGTATGGCACCGTCGTACAGAATTTCGCCGTCTGGCAGGCGGAAAACGGCTGCGTTCAGTCGATTGACTTGCGCTACCGCTTGCCGGTCTTGAATCCGGACACTTCGGGTTCCTGCGCAAGCGCGCGCAAGTGAGAGCGCGACGCAAGCGCAAATGAGTTTGTGCAATTTGAACTGAGGAGCTGAGGCTTGTCGAAGAAGGACAAATATCTTGTCGGTCTGGACATCGGTAGCACCAAAACCTGTGTTCTTATCGCGGAGCTTGCCGACGAGCAACTGAAATTCCTCGCGCTCGGCGCGGCCGAATCGAAAGGCTTGCGCAAAGGCTCCATCGTCAATCTCGATTCCACCGTCAGCTCCATTCGCCGCGCTGTTGAAGAGGCCGAAGGCGTTTCCGGCATTCCTGTCGAATCAGCGCTGATCGGCGTTGCCGGCAGTCACGTTCGCGGTTTGAACAGCCGCGGCGGCGTTACTCTCGGAAATCGCCCGCGCGACATCGAACGTGAAGACGTTCGCCGCGCGATCGACGCCGCGCGCAATATTTCTCTTCCCGAAGATCGCGAAGTTCTCCACGTCTTGCCGCACGAATTTTCCGTGGACGCTCACGACGGCATTCGCGACGCCATAGGCATGGTCGGCCAGCGCCTCGAAGCGAATGTGCATGTGGTCACGTCAT
>Ga0207646_10001297_pt1 | contig 31113 bp, 36 predicted proteins | sample KBSK5502metaG_FD_184343 | JGI IMG/M metagenome (GOLD analysis project Ga0207646, IMG submission 184343) | Corn, switchgrass and miscanthus rhizosphere microbial communities from Kellogg Biological Station, Michigan, USA - KBS K5-50-2 metaG... | ecosystem: Host-associated > Plants > Roots >... | reverse complement strand
GTCGCAGACGCGGGACGAGGCGGCCCAGCATCCTCAGTCGCTGCTGGGCCATCGCGGTCTCGGACGGCGCGCTGAGCCAGGTGATATTTGTCACCGACTGCGCCAGGCTCGCGACGACGGCCTCCTCACCGAGATCACCATCGGCGACCACGACGATCGGAACCCGCGTCGTGCTGTGACTGGCCGCGCGCGCAGACGCCGCGCCGAGCGCGACGATCACGTCGACGTCGAGAGCGACGAGCTGCGATGCCAGGTCCGGGAGTCGTTCGCGCTGCGCGTCGGCCCAGCGGCACTCGATGTCCGCGACCGGCGTCCTCACCGTCCACGGGATCGGATTCGTCTCACCCAGAACGCCGATGCGCGGGACGCGCGCTCGGATCTCTGGCCACGCTTCGCCGAGCCGGGGCGCCGCGAGGACAGCGAGCGCCACCGTCCCGAGAAAAGCACGACGATCGATCATCGTGGTGGCACGGCGGCTTTGCCGCAATTCAGCCGGCCGGCAGGAGCGCGGTCCGGCGGGGGCGGGGACTCTATACCGGAGAGCAGCGCGCTCTTGAGCGCGGCGCCGCTCGTGCCCGTCTTGCTCTTGACCAGCGCAGCACAGCCCGCAACGATCGCTGCAGCCGGCGAGGTCCCGTGCATGAGGTACTGATTGTGGACGGTGGCCCCGGGCGGTTCGATGTCAGCGGTTTCGACGCTGCGGCCCGGAGCCCAGATGTTGCCGCGCCGCGCGCCGTAGGGAATCTCCCTCGTGGAGACCCTCTTTCTGTTGTCCTTCTCGGCGTCGAGTGTCATGGCGGCGACGAGAAGCGCATTGGCGGTCTGCGTCCACGCCGGAAACGCGTACTCGGGGGTGCCGTCCCAGACCGACGCGACGACGAAGAGGATGCCGGGATTGTCTTTCACCCGGCTCAACATGAATGAGGACACGTCCGGCGGGCCCTCTGGATAGCCGCCGATGGCGATGAGGATGACATCCGGCTTGCTCGCGATCGCCGCGTCGACGCCATTTGTCAGCGCCTGGGCCGACACCACGCCGCAGTCCACTTTGATCGGAATCAGCACAGCGTCCGGCGCCACGCCGCGGGTGGCGTTGCCGGGATCCTTGCCGAGCGTGATCCCCGCGAGCTGGGTACCGTGGCCGTTCGTCGCGTCGTTGGTATCGTCCGGCTTACTCCCGCAGGTTGCCTTGCCGGGCACAATCTTTGGCAGGTCCTCGTGGCCGTTGAGGACACCGGTCCCGACAATGGCCACGGTGGCGCCGGCGCCCCTCCCAAAGTTTTTGCGCGCGGTTGGGACATCGATGAGCGTGGTCCACCAGAACGGGTCGAGCACTGTCTCGCGGTAGCTCCAGTTGCGGTACTCGGCTTCTTTGGGGTACTTCGGTGCGCTCGCGACACACCGTACGCACGGTGCGCAAGCTCCCAGCAGCAGGACGACGGCGGCGAGCGCCACGACGCGGACGCGATGGTGAGTCATCTCGCCACTCCTTCGTTGCGCGCGACCGGCGCCGTCATCGATAGGGCTGGACGACGCTCGTCTCGACCTGTTCGACGGTCGCCTGAGCGGCGATGACCGCGAGCAGATAGTGGTCGACGAAACGGTCGGTGCCGAATGCCATGACGATCGGAATGATCTGGAACGGCCGGGCGGCGCCGCCCTGCCAGCGTGGTTTCAGCGTGATATCGGCGACGAGCTTGAACCGTCCGCCGGTCGGCGTCACCGCGACCGCGAAGCCGGCCCAGCGGCCGCCAAAGGCGCCGCAAAGCTCCTGAGTGATGGTCTTGTCGCTCGTGAGGCCCATGCCGACCAAACCGCCGTCCGGCATGCGGGCGAACAGGCGAAACTGATCTATGTCGGATGGACGCACACCACCGAGGCCCATTTTTCCGGCAGGATGTGGTCCCGTAGGCAGGCCCGGATCGATCTTGCCGAGGTCCTCAGGAGGTCCGACTGTCGGAATCGGCGCGCCGGTGAAGGCCAGCTCACTGACCCGGTGGAGGCGGCGCGTCCCTGAGTCATAACTGCTCAACAACGTCTGCAGCGTGATCCTGACGTATCCTCCGGCACCGGAGCCCATGAGACATCTCCCCAGTTGAAGTGCGCAGCTCGCTCCCGACGCCTACGCAGGACCCGGCGATGGTCGGCGCATGCCCCGATGGAGTCAAGGGGGCAGGTGCTCGAGGCGCACAAAGTTCTGGTTATAGGCGGTGCCGGTGCCGGCGGTGAAGCGCGGCTCGATCAGCACGTTGAGACCGCGCTCGTGCTTGGCCCACTCGCCCTTCGGCACGAAGATGCTGTCGGTCCGGAGCCCGTCGTCGCACTCGAGCCGCACGCGCAGCGCGCCGCGCGGCGACACGAGACTCGCGACGTCGCCGTGGCCGAGCCCGCGGGCGCGCGCGACCGCGGAATGCACGCGCGCGGTGAGGGGAGCACCGTGTTGTCGCTCCTCCGGAATCTGCGAGTTGATCGCGCGGTCGGAGGCCAGCGCGATCAGATGCAGCGGAAAATCCGGCGACGGGAGCACCGGATCGTCGTCGAACGTCGACGGCAAGACGAAGCGCCCGCTCGGTGTCTTGAACTTGCCGTCCGCCCACGGCACGCGCGGCGTGCCCTCGGGCCAGAGCCGGCCGCCGGCGGCTTGCAGCGCCGCGTGCGAGATGCCCTGGTGACGGAACGTCGACGTCAGCTGGTCGATCCAGGACGCGGGACTGCCCGCCATGTCCGCGCCGAAGCCGAGGCGATCGGCCAGGGCCTGGAGGATCGCGAGATCGCTGCGTGACTCGCCCTGAGGCGAGATCACCGGCTGCATGAGCTGCATCCACAGGTGCCCGTAGCTCGGAAGGAAATCTTCCTCCTCCAGCATCGTCGTCGACGGCAGGAAGACGTCGGCGCAGTCCGCGGTGTCGGTCAGGAACTGATCGACGCACACCCGGAACTCCAGCTTCGCCAGCTCGCGCCGCGTGCCGAGCGTATCGGGCATCTGGTTGACGAGGTTGCTGCCCATGAACATCGCGCTGGTGATGGGCGGATCGGTGGTGGCCTGCAGCGCCTCCGCGAGCTTGGTCACCGGCACCGTGCGCACCGGTGCCGTGCGGCGGTCGAGCGCGACCGGCTTGTGCATGATGGCCCACGGCCAGTTGCCGAAGTTCACGCCGCCGCCGGGCACGCCGATGTTTGCTGTGAGCATGCCGAGCGCGGCGATGAGGCGATACGTCTGCGCGCCGCGCGTGTACTGCTGCAGCCCGATGCCTTGAAGGATCGTCGCCGGGCGTGTGCTCGCGTAATCGCGCGCGAGCGCGACGATGGTCTCGCGCGGCAGATCCGTCCGGCGCACGATCTCGTCCATCGACATGCCGTTCACGATGGCCAGGTAATCCTCGAGATGATCGCTGACGGCGGCGACACGCGCGCGATCGACGACGGACTCGGCCAGGATCACCTTGGCCATGCCGATCGCGAGGTGACCGTCGCTGCCGGGTCGCGGCTGCACGTGGCCGTCGCAGTAGCGGACGGTCTTCGTCAGCGCGGGATCGATCACGATCGCGCGCGCGCCGCGCGCTCGCGCCTCCTTGAGCACCGGCATCATGTGGATGTTGGTGACCGCGGGGTTGCGGCCCCAGATCAGGAACAGCCCGGTGTGCTCGGCGAGGTCGAGCGGATCGTGGATCTCGCACGCGCCGAACGACTGCGTGGTGCCGTAGTCGGCCTCGCCGCCGCAGAACCGGCCGACCGCTTGCGTCACGCCGCCGTAGAGATTGAAGAATCGCTCGCCCATGATCTTGAGCCCGGCGAAGGAGCCGTTGCCCTTGTGATAGAGCACGGACAGCGTGCCGTGCCGCGCCTTCGCGCGGGTCAGCTTCTCGGCGATGAGATCGAGCGCGTCGTCCCACGCGAAGCGCTGCCAGTGCCCGCCGACCTTGCGGAGTGGATGGAGCTGGCGATCGGGGTGGTAGAAGCGATCGCGCAGATAATGGTTGACCTTGTTGCAGAGCGCGCCGCGCGTGATCGGATGGTCGGGGTCGCCGCCAATCCGCACGATGCGGCCCTCCGCGACCTCGGCGACGATGCCGCAAGCGTCGAAGCAATCGAGCGAGCACGCCGTCCGCCGGATCTCTGTCGTCGCCATGCGCGCCATGCTGTCATGGAGGTGACGGTCGATCAAGGCCAGGGCGCCGGCCGCTTCGCCCTCGCGAACGCCACCGACCCGGCGGCCGCCAGCGCCGCGAGCACGGAGAAGCCCGGCACGTACGAGCCCGTTCGGTCCGACAGCACGCCGGCCACGAGCGGGCCCAGGATCATGCCGAACATGACGATCATCGACGACACCCCGGTGATCGTTCCAAAGGACGCGCTGCCGAAGTAATCGGCGCGGATGGCGGCCATCAATGGTCCGCGCATGCCCCACGAGAGCCCGTGAAGCACGGCGAACGCGAGCACCATCCAGTACGCGGAGGCGTAGGCGAGGACGAGCAGCGCGGTGGCGTGACCCACCATGCAGCCGGCGCAGATCCAGCGCTTGCTGAAGCGATCCCCGAGCCACCCGCCGCTGAACTGCCCAGTGGCCTGCATGGTGGTCAGCAGCGCGACGACGACGCCGGCCTGGTGCAGCGAATAGCCCAGACGCTCGGTGACGTGGATCACCATGTGCACCATCACCGCGGAGACGACGAGCAGCGCGGCGCCGTGGCCGAGCGAGACGTACCAGAACGCGCGGGTGCCCAGCGCCTGGCGCGCGGTGAAGGCGCGCGCGTCGACGACCCGCGCGGTCTCGGAACGCGGCGCGTCGCCATCGGGGTTGAGGCCATACGCCTCGGGTCGGTGCCGCACGATCTGGGCGAGCGGCACGCCGATCATCAGGACGAGCAGCCCCGAGGCGACGGCCGTCCAGCGCCAGCCGACGCGGGTGAGTGACAGCGCGATGAGCGGTGCGAGGAGGCCGCCCGTCGACATGCCCATGCCGCTGATGCTGAGCGCCAGCGCCCGGCGCCGGCGAAACCACGTGACGATGGCGACGCTGACCGGCAGGTACCCTCCGAGGCTCGAGCCGAGCGCCATCATGAAGAACGTGAGGAAAAACACGACGGGCCCGTCGATGCGGGAGAACAGCAGAAAGCCCACGCCGAAGATGGTCATGCCGATGCGAATCAACGCGCGCGGGCCGAAGCGGTCGGTGAGCCAGCCCTGGACGGGCCCCAGGATGCCGCTTTCCGCGCGTGACATCGCGAAGGCTCCCGAGAGGATCGTCTTGCTCCAGCCGAATTCCTCGCGCAGCAGCACCGCGTACGCGCCATAGGCGTGGAACATGAGCGCGCCGATCAGGAACTCGATGCCGAAGCCGGCGGCGACGATCCACCAGCCGTAGAAGAGCGGGCCGCGGGGCACGCGCGATTCTAGCGCGACGCGCTTGCCGCGGGCGCATGGCGTACGATGCCCTGCGGATATGCGGCATCTCACAGCGCGCCGGCGCGTGTGGCTCATCTCGGCGGCCGTGATCGTCGGCCTCGCCGCCGTCGCCGCGCGGTTCGGCCCGACCGTGGCGCTCACATTGAGTCTGGCGCTGCCGGCCACCGACGCGTCGCTCGCGCGGTTCTTTCCCGATCCGGCTCGAGACGAGATCGTGCTCGAGGCCGGCGACCGCAAGATTCTGGCCGATGTCTACCGACCGGCGAGGCCGCGCGCCGCCATGCTGCTCGTCCATGGGCTCTCGCGCGCCGGGCGGCGACACGCCGAGCTCGTGCGCCTCGCCCGCCTGCTGGCCCGACACGGCCAGCTCGTGCTCGTGCCGGAGTTCGCGGGCCTCGTGGCGTTCAGGCTCGACGGCAGCGAGGTCGAGGAGGTCCGCGGCGCTCTCCGCTACCTCATCGGACAGAGCCCTGCCGTCGGCATTGCCGGTTTCAGCTTCGGCGCAGGACCGGCGCTGCTGGCGGCGGCCGCATATCCCGATCTTCCGCTGGTCGGAAGCTTCGGCGGCTACGCCGATCTGCGCAACGTCGTGACCTTCGTGACGACGGGCGTCCACACCTTCGGTGGCGAGCGACACGCCCAGCCGCAGGAGGAGTACAACCGATGGAAGCTGCTCGCGCTGCTCGTCGGCTTCGTCGACGGCGAGCGGGATCGCGCGCTGCTCGACACGATCGCGCGCCGAAAGCTCGACGATCCGGGCGCTGACACGTCCAGCCTCGAGGCGCAGCTCGCGCGCGCGGGGCGCGCCGTGCTGAGTCTCGTGCGCAATCGACAGGAGAGCGTGGTGCCGGCGCTGCTCGCCGATCTCTCGCCACGCACGCGCGAGGCCATGGCATCGCTGTCGCCGCTTCCGATGGTGCCGCGGCTGCGGGGACGCGTCTTGATCGCTCACGGGGTGGCAGACGATTCGATCCCGTTCACCGAGAGCCTGCGGCTCGCCGTGGCCGCCGGCGACCACGCCGAGCTCGCGCTGCTCCACACTTTTCATCACACCGGCGCGCAGCCGTTGTCGTCGTCGTGGCGCGAGCGCCTCGGCGACGTGTGGAGCGTGGCGCGTCTCGCCGACGCGCTGCTGAGATTGGACGCCGTCGGTACGATAGGCCCGCAAGGGGGATGACGCCATGAAGCGGATTCTTGCTACGTTCTTCGGCTTCTCGATGCTCACCGTGGCGCTCGGGGCGTGCGGCACGATGACGGGGGCAGCCGTCGGTGCGGGCGGCGGCGCCGCCATCGGAGCCGGTACCGGTTACGGCGCCGGCAAAGGCGCGCTCATCGGGACCGGCGTGGGCGCCGCGGCCGGCGCGATCTACGACATCATGAAGAAGTGAGGGGAGACCACCGATGCGCAGATGGATGGCGGTACCAGCGGCATTCTTCGTGATCGTCGCGAGCTCGGGAGCCGCATTCGCGCAAGCCAAGCCCGCCTGCGACGCGAAAGGCCGGGTCATGACTCCGGAGAAGGTCGAGGGACAGGTCGTCTACATCGATCACGAGCAAAACAAGCTGAGCGTCCGCGAGGCCGACGGCAAGGTGCACGACTTCCAGGCTTCGAAGGAAACGCTGCAGGATCTCAAGGTCGGCGACCGCATCGAGGCCAACCTGAGAGAAGCGCCGAAGTGTCCGTAGCGACACCGGTGCCGATCACGCGCATTCCATTCTGGGAGCTCCGCCGCCATGGCGTGGTCGAGGAAGCCGTGCGAGGCGGCACCCGTCGCCGCGTCGTCGGTCGCGATTGGCCGTTGCCGGACTCTGTCCGCGAGCGGATGCGTGACTTGCTCGAGCCCCTGGGGTTCGATGTCGCGCGCTCGATCATCGTCCGCGAGCTGGAAGACGAGAACGCGCTGGAGTTCCGCCAGGACTAGACGCCGCGTCGTGGCCTTGCGGCCGGGCGGCGCTGACGGTATGCTGCGCGGCTACTTCGAGGCGGAGGTCGCCATGGAAACGGAGCTGAGCGCGATCACGCCGATCATGCTGGTGCTGCTGTGGCGGCGGCGGCTGTACGGCAGCTGGCGCTACTACGCGATCACGAACTAGCGGCGGGTCCTGACTCGACCGTCTGACCCGCGGGACGGCATGAGGTCGGCGGTGGCCAGTGCAGCAGGACGTGGGCGTAGCGGCTGGGATGGAGGTCGGCCCCCGCCTTCTTGAAGTACGCCTCCCAGAAGCGGCCGATGTTGGTGGCCATCTCCGCGGACGGCGCGGACACGCCGGACACGTAGACGCAGACGCCTCTGAGATCCGCGATCCCTCGCTGCGCCTCCAAATCTTTGAGAATCTTGCCGGTCGTCCCGGGCGTCCAGGTGAGCTTGTCGAAGGCGTACGGCGGATAGTCCTCGATCATGTCCGACATCAGGATGAGGACCTTGTTCCGCGACTCGGCGGAGAACAACTTCTCGGCGAGCAGCAGCGAGCTGAAGATGTCCGTGTACTTCGCCTGCGACGCGCGGGCCAACGCCTCGGCCGTCTGCGTGCGGAGCGATTCCTTGACCTGAAGGATCTTCGCGTCGGTGGCCTTCGCCTCGCGATTGAACTTGATCACGTTGTTCATCCAGCCGTTGAACTGAGGACGCGGCGGCAGCTCGGCCTCCACGAGCGGACGGAACTGGGTCAGGGTCTTGTCGTGGATGGGGGCGACGAGGAAGCTGTCGCCGGGCTCGAGCCACGGCAGGATCTGCTTGTCGATCTCTCGCCGAAAGCCCGTCCGGTCCATGCCCCCGACGCTGTCCGAGAAATCCACGAAGATGACGATCGCCGTGCCCTGATGATGCCCGGACGCCTGCGTGGAGCGCGTGCAGCCGTGGGCCAGCACCAGCGCCGGGAGCGCCATCAGCCACAACAGCCACGCCAGCCGCGCTCGCGCCGCCCGTTGACCGCGCATCATGTGCCCTCGTGGTGGTTGTTGTTCAGCGACACGACCGGCCACCACTGAAGCGGCGGGAACTCCGCGTCCTTCCGGAACGACGGCGGCGGCAGCAGCCGGCGGTGACGAATGTTGCTTTGCCGGTAGAGCTGCACCCGCTGGTTTGTCAGGGCGCGGATCTCGTCGATCTGGCTCTTGGCCTGCTCGATCTCGCCGTTGAGCTGGGTGCCGACCTCGAAGAGCTTGGTACGGACCGGGTCCTTCTTGCGCTCCAGCGAGCGCAGCGACTGGTGGAAGTTGTCGAGCCGCTCGTCGGGATCGTGCGCGAAGTACGACGCGACGGTGGCGCCGAAGAATACCAGCGCGTTGAGGGCGAACAGGGCGTACGCCATCTGGTTGCCCTCGGGGTTGATCTGTCCGCTCCCCGAGAATTGCGAGGCGATGTAGGTGTTGCGCAGCAGGCTGACGGCGTAGAGGGTCGCGACCACCACGAGCGGCGTCAGGATGCCGATCAGCAAGTTGCCGACGCGCTTGGGAATGGCGTGTCGCACGTGGACACCGATGAACACGCCGATCAACGGAATGATGATGGCCAGCGTCGAGGCCATCACGTACGTCAGGTATTCCGCCTCGCCGAACAGGCGAAAGACGACGGTGTTCAGCGGGAACTCGCCGACCGCCAGGAAGGCGATCAGCGCCCAGTGCAAGACGGGCGGAAAGACGATCGTCGCGTCCCGCCCCAGGTCCGCGGTGCGCACCCTGTATGCGTCGGCGATCGGACGAATGCGCCGCTCGAGCTCGTCCAGTTGCCGCTGGTACGCCTCGACCACCGGCCGCAGCTTCGCGATCCTCATCGAGGCGGCCTTGTAGATCTGCTGCACTGCCTGCTCCCCGTTCGAGATCAGCGCCTGCTCGAATGGCGCGGGCGTATACGAGCCCATCTCGGGGATGTTCCGCTCGCCGTCCTTCTGTCCTTCCGCAGCGATGCGGCTCTCGTCCGCGAATTCCGGCGGCGGCAAAGGCTGGCGTGGCGACCCCGGCAGGCGCATGACGGCTATGCCTCGTGCTTCTTGAGAACCGAGCTGAGCTCGTCGATCAGGAACTTGACGTTGTCCAGGACGGTGTCCTCGGTGGACGAGAGGTCCGTCATGCGCTTCATGACGGCCTGGTAGTCGACCTTCATCTGGGCCAGCGTCTGATGCAGGGCGTCGACGCTGGTGCGCAGACCGTCGCGCTCGGCCTTCAGCGCCGACCAGCGCTTCTGCAGCGACTCCAGCTGGTCCCGCATCTCGCTGGACTGTTGAACCAGCTCGCGATACTCGGTGATCGCGTCGATGATTCGTTTGACTTCTGTGTCGTTCAGCACTGCTGGACTCCTTTCGTCGGGTTCGAGTGCACGGCCACGTCCCTCTGCGTCCTGTCCCGCTGTCCAACAGCGCGCGGTCAGCGCCGGGTATGGCGCGGCCGGCCGGGACGGTAGTTCAAGCGTTATGCCAAACGGAAGTGCGCGACTCTTCACGCCTTCGGTGGTGGATCGAGGCGATGTGACACACAGTGCGCTCATCTCCGATGTCGGACTGTCATGGCGAATGACACCCGGGATGACAAACGCGCACGTTTTGAGACGTCCTAGCCTCGTGCGCGAGGCCGAAAAACGCGGGTTCTCGCGTTGCGGAAAATGTGGCGCGGGCTTTGCCTGCGGTCCACGCCATGCGCTTTCAACGTCGCACCCAGCCCGCGTCGGAACCCTCGACGGCCTTCATCAGCGAAGGCTCCGAGGTCGTTGGAACCTGCAACTTCAGTGGCAGCGTGGTCGTCAGCGGCCGCGTGAAGGGGGAGATTCACGCCACCGGCACGCTCACCATCGGGCGGCCGGGGCGCGTCGAGGCCCGGCTTCACGCACCGGTCGTCATCGTCGAGGGCGAAGTCGTCGGCAGCATCGTGGCGACGGAGCGCATCGAGCTGCGCGAGCAGGCGCGTGTCAGCGGCGACCTCGAGACGCCGGCCCTCATCATCGAGGAAGCGCCGTCTTCGAGGGACAGACGAAGCGCGTGCGCGGCGGCCGCGACGGCGGTGCCGCTGGCGACTCGCGGCCGGTCATGACGACCGCGTTCGCCGCGGCCTCGTCCTGATCCGATGAAGGAGGCAGGCCACCATGGATCGTAACGAGCTCACGCAGAAGATCCGCCAGCGGATGGCGGCCGGCACGCTGCCGCGTGCCGTGGCCCCGCTGACGGCTCCCGGGCGTCCGACCTCACCGACGGGCCACATCAACGCTGATACCGCGATCGGCGCGGTCATCTGCGCCGCGTGCGATACGCGCGGCGCGCAGGTCGCGTATCGCTTCCCCGACGGCCGCATCGTGCGCTTCCACGGTCGTTGTCATCGGATCTGGGAGGACGAGTGCCGGCGTGTGTCGTTGGGCATTCCGGCCTCGACCGCGCCCGTCGACGACTGAGGACCCTCAGCCCAGCGTCGCCTCGAGCAGTCGCCGCACGTTGCCGGCCATGATCTTGGCAACGTCCTGGCGCGCAAAGCCGCGATCGAGGAGCGCCGACGGGATCGATGGCCACTCCGCCCAGTCGGTGAACAGCGCCGAGCGCGGATTCACGCCGGCCATGTCGGTGCCGATCGCGACGTGCTCGACGCCCACCGTGTCGACCATGCGCTTGATGTGATCGATGAACGTCGAGAAGCCGGCGGGGCGGATCGAGATCGGCCAGGCGCCGAGGACGCCTCCGGCGCCAGCCACGAGTCGCGCATGCTCACGCGAGACGAATCGCGCGTAGCCGGTGTGGTCTTCGATGTTCGTGTGAGAGACGAGCATCGGCCGCGTAGAAGTCTCGAGCGCGCCCTTGACCACGGCAAACGGCGCATGGGCGAGGTCGATGAGCATGCCGAGCCGATTCATCTCGCGGACCACGTCGCGGCCGAAGGGCGTGAGGCCGTTGTGGACCGGCGGCTCGGTCTGGATGTCGCCGAGCTCGTTGACGCGGTAATGCACGAGCTGAATCGACCGCACGCCGCGGTCATACGCGCGCTGCACGTGCTCGAGACGCCCCTCGAGGAAGTCCGCGCCCTCCACCGACATGATCGCGACGCGCCCGTGCCCGGCAGTCGCGGCCGCGAGATCCTCCCCGCGTAGCATCCGACGCATGCCGAGTGTCCGTGCGTGGCCGTCGAGCACGTCGAGCTGGCGCCAGGCCGAGGCGAACAGGACACCGGGCGCCGGCTGACGGGCCGCGTACGGCGTGCCGTTACGGGTCGACAGCGCTGCGCCGTCACCGACGGCGGCCAGAAAGGCGCCGCCCAGCTTTCCGGACTCGATGGCGCGCGCGTGCTCGTCGATCGTCGTGCGCGAATAGGTTTGGAAGAGCGCGGGATGTGTGTGCACGTCGATCGACACGACGTCGTCGAGCAACGCGCGACCCGACCCTGGCTGGCCGTGGACGTCGTTGGCGCAGCCGGCGGCGACGAGCGGCAGCGTCAGCGCGCCCTTCACGAAATCCCGGCGACTGGCCGCGCGTCCGAGGGCGCGCCACCACTGGAAACAGCACGGAGCGCACATCGCGGAGCGACAGTAGCGCCGGGCGGCGCCGTGCGCAATAATCAGCCCATCCCGTCATGAGCGACACCGACCCCGAAGAAGATTTCGCCGCCCTCTTCGCGCAGCACGAGGCGCGGCGCACGCTCGAGCGCGGCCAGGTCGTCCGAGGCCGCGTGATCCAGATCAGCGACGAGCACGTGTTCGTCGACGTCGGCGGCAAGGGGGAGGCGTGGATCGATCGGGGGGAGCTCACCGACGATCAGGGCCAGCTGAAGGTCAAGGTCGGCGACGACGTCGAGGCCACGGTGGTGGCGACGGGTGATGAGATTCGCCTCTCGCACCGGCTGCGACAGGGCGCCCAGGCGCGCGATACGCTGGCGGTGGCGGCGCAGACCGGCGTGCCCGTCGAGGGCAGGGTCGCCGGCGTGATCAAGGGCGGCTACGAGGTGACCGTCGGCGGCCTCCGCGGCTTCTGCCCGTTCTCGCAGATGGAGTTGCGGCGCGTGGAGTCCGAGCAAGACTACGTCGGCCGCGTGCTCGAGTTCCGCGTGACGAAGTTCGCCGAAGGCGGCCGCAACATCGTGGTCTCACGCCGCGCGCTGCTCGAAGAGCAGGCGGCCAAGGCGGCGGAAGAGACGCGCAAGAAGATCCTGCCCGACGCGGTGCTGCCGGGCACCGTCGTCTCGCTCGCGGACTTCGGCGCCTTCGTCGATCTGGGCGGCCTGCAGGGGCTGGTGCCGATGTCCGAGCTCACGCACGGGCGCGTGGAGCGCGCGAGCGATCGGCTGCGCGTCGGCGAGCAGGTCACGGTCAAGGTGCTCCGCCTCGACGAGGAGCGGGGCAAGATCACCCTCAGCCTCAAGGCCCTGGAGGGCGATCCGTGGGCCGCGGTGCCGGGGCGCCTGCGCGAGCGGCAGGTGGTGCGCGGCCGCGCGCTGCGCGCCACGGACTTCGGCGTCTTCGTCGAGCTGCTGCCCGGCGTCGACGGCCTGCTGCACACCAGCGAGATTCCACGCCATCGCGCGGGCGCCATCCGCGAGTCGGTGACCGCCGGCGCCGAGATCGCGGTGATGATCGTCAACGTCGATCTCACCAAGCGCCGCGTCGCTCTGGCGCTCGCGCCGGAAGGGACGGCCATCGGCCAGGAGTTGGAATCGGCGGTTGCCGTCGGCGCCGTGCTGATCGGCACGGTCGATCGCGTCGAGACCTTCGGCGTCTTCGTGCGTGTAGGCCCAGGCCAGACCGGACTGGTGCCCAACGCGGAGCTGGGCACGACGCGCGGCGCCGATCATCGCAAGATGTTTCCTGCCGGCAGCGAGATGAAGGTGCTCGTGCTCGGCATCGAAGAAGGCGGCCGGCGTATCCGCCTGTCGCGCGAGAAGGCGCTGGCGCACGAGGAGCAGGCCGAGACCCAGGCCTATATAAAGGACAGCGCCAAGAAGGGCGGCTTCGGGATGACCCTGGGCGACTTCTTGAAGGAGCGGTAGCGCCTCACCACCGCTCGACCGCCACGACGGCGACGTCGTCGGCGAGCGTTCCGCGCAGCGAAAATCGGATCGGATCCCCGACGTGCAGCGACTCGGCGAGCGCCGGCGACGCCGCGCGAAAGCTCGTCGTTCTCGCCGGCAACAGCCCGCGAATCTCCTCGTGCGTGATGATCAGGAGCCGCGGATAGACGCCCCGCACGACGCCGCGCCCGCCCCACTGCTGCTTGCCCGCGCGCGCACCGCCGGCGCACGCCTGCCGCTCGCGCTCGAGGCGCTCCACCTGCACACGCGCGGCGTCCAGCTCGCGATCGAGCGTCGCCGCGCGCCGCCCCCACCCGGCATAGCCGAGGCCGAGCGCGATCGCGAACACGAGATTGAGCACCAGAGCGACCTGCCACACCGGCATCACGGGCACCTCCTCGGCGATGCAGTCAACGCGAACGACTCAGTGAACGTGATCGTCGGGGAACGGCGGCGGGCTCTTCTCCGCGTTGAGCTTCTCCACCTGCGCCTGTACCGCGCCGCCTTCGCCTCGCCAGATCGCGCGGACGTAGCCCTGGCGATCGATGAGGATCTCCGCGTGGGGACCCGGCGCGACCATGCCGTACGCAGCGACGATCTCGCGCGCGCCGTCGGTCACGACGGGAAAGAGAATGGGAGGCGATGCGCCGAGCTCCGCGATCGCCTCCGGCGAGGCCTGCGTCGGCACCGCGATGATCTCCACGCCCATGACCCACAGCACGTCGTACATCCGCGCCAGCTCGGCCAGGCGCCCACGAGAGCCGGGCAGCGTATAGAGCACCACCAGAACCATGCGCCGTCCGCGATAGTCGCGCAGCGCGCCAGGCGCCAGCGGACCGACGGCAACGGTGAAATCGGGTGCGATCATCCACGCGCGCTCGGCCTCGATCCGGCCGCCGAGACTCGTGCTTGCCTCGGCGGCGCCGGCCGCGCGGATGTAGTTGATCACGTCCCAGCGCTGCGCCTCGGTGAGGCGGGTGTCGAAACCCGGCATGCCGCGTTCCGGGATGCCGCGGCTGACGAGCCAGAACAGCTCGCCGGCGTGACGGCGTGAGATCGATCGCGAGGTGAGCCAACGCGCGTCGTGGCAGCCCGCGCAGCGCTCTCGATAGACGGTAACGCCCGACGCGATCGACGCGGCGTGGTACGTCAGCAGCGGGCGCCGATACGAGGTCGGATAGGCGTCGACGACGAGCGGCGGCAGGCCGACGCCCGCGCCGATGGCAACGAGGGCGATCGCGCCGCCGAGCACGAGGAGGCGGCCGCGGCGCACGAGCAGCGCGGTGGCCAGGCCGACCACGCCGGCCGCCGCGAGCTGGCTGCCGACGAGCGCGCGCCATCTCGCCGGCGCCTCGAGCAGCTCATCCAGCGAGAGTCGAAACGGCAGCGGCCAGACCGGCGCCGCATGACGCGCCGGCGTGGTCAGCGTCATCGCGGCGGCGAGTGCCACGAGAACGAGAGCCAGGCCGGCCTCGACCCCGACGAAGATCGCCAGCCGCCGCATGCCGTTCGGCGCCGCCACCGCGGGCAGTACGCGGGTGCGGTTGACGATGGCCACGCCCAGGATCGGCAGGAGCATGGCGAGCTTCGCGAGAAGCAGGCGGCCGTGAGTCGTTCCGGCCAGGGCCGGGATGCTCTCGACCTGGGCGAGGGCGTTCGTGACGCCCGAGCCGAGCAGGAGGAGCATGGCGATCAGCGCCACTCGCGAGAACCGGCGTGCGGCGATCACCGCGTATGGACGCGCATCGGCACCCTCATCGCGGGCGGCCGCGCGCAGCAGCGGAATCAGCGCCACGAGACCGCCGAGCCAGACACCGGTGGCGAGCAGGTGCGTGACGTCGCCGGCTACGGAAGGCGCCGTGCCGGGCGAGATCGCCGCCGCGTGACTGGATGCGCTGACGAGCGCCAGCGCCAGCGAGGCGAGCAGCAGCGCCTCGCCGCGCGCGGCGATCCAGTTGCGTCGCTCGTCGACGCTCGCTCGAATGGCGACGAACGCGCCGAGCACGATCAGCAACCCGTGACGCGCAAGCCAGACGAGCCCGGGCCAGGTATCGACCATGACGTGCGCGATCGCGCGCGGCTCGAAGGCCGCCTGAGGGCGGTTCTCGAACACGGCCGTGCGTACGAGCAGCCAGACAACGCCCGAGCCGAGAGCGACGACCACGAGCGCCCGCGCCCACGCCACCAGCCGCTGATCCCAGCGTCGGGCGGTGAGGACGCGCGGCTGGCCCGCCAGCAGGAGCATGGCAAACGCTCCGACCAGCAGCACCCCGGACGCGAGGTGAATCCACAACGCTCCGAGCAGGAGCGCTCTCATTCGATCCGGAACGTGAAGCCGCCCTCCGTGACGTCGGCATCGATGGAGAGCACGCGCCAGAGGACCTGGTACGTTCCCGGCGGCAGCGACGGCAGCGTCGCGCGCAGCAGCGCCGGGTTGGCGCGGTCGACGCGGCTATCACGCCGATCGACCTGCTCACCGCGATCGTTGACGACGCGGACCGAGCTATACGCCGGCTCGAGGCGCTCGGTGAAGTAGAGCTTCACTTCCTCGGGCGAGCGCTTCAGCCGGCTCTCGACGCGCGGCTCGGCACGCTGCAGCACGGCGTGCGCCGCGGCGCTGCCCGCCGTCAGCGCGCAGAGAGCGAGCGCGAGCGCCAGGCGCAGCTTAGCTGAGTCCTGCTTTCGCCTTGTAGTAGGCGACGATGTCGCTCGTCTTGAGCCAGAACAGGTCGTAGGTCGAGCCGGTGCCGCCGGCCGTCGACACGGGGCCGGGCCCGCGGTCGTAGCCGGCCGACCAGATCATTTTGTCGCCGGCGGCCGTGAACATCGGACACGCGCCGTCCACGTTCGGCTGATTGAACGGCGCGTCGACGATCGGTCCCTTCCACTCCTTGCTCGCCGGGTCGTACTGCACGAACACCATGCGGTGGAACTTGCCGAAGTCGTGCACGGAGACGACGCCGAGCACGAGGCCGTCGCGAGCCACCGCGTTGAGCCGGCACTTGAAGCCGATGGAGTCGAGCAGCTTGCTTTCGTAACGCTTGGCCGGCTGCCAGGAGCCGTTCACCATCTTGCTCGTGTAGGCGTCCGTCGTGGAGGACGTGCCGTCTTCGCGGGGCCGGAGCGAGATGAACACCGACGTGTCGTCCGCGCCGGGCAGCCCGAGCGGCATGAAGCAGTGATCCGTGTGCTCCGAATTGATGTTCGGGCCGACGTTCTGCGCCTGGCTCCACTGACCATTCGGCTGCTTCTGCGTGACCCAGATGTCGGCGCCCCCGCGGCCGCCTGTGCGACGGCTCATGAAGTAGAGCGTCTTGCCGTCGGGCATGATGCGCGGCTCCTGATCGATGGAGTCGCTGTTGACGGTGTCCGGCAGGCGCTCGGGCGGCGTCCAGTCCGCGCCCGTTCCGGGCCACTCGCCGGTTTGCCGAAGGCGGTGAGTCACGAAGATGTCGGTCGTCGTGCCGAGCACGCGCTTGTCGCCGCTGCCCGCGAAGCGGGCAAAGTAGATCGTGTTGCCGTCCGGCGTGATCGTCGGCTCGTAGCTGCCGAACTCGTCATTGGGCGGGAACGGCAGCTTGCGCGGCACGAGCTCTCGGTCGGCGGCGCGCGCGCGCCCGGCAAGGATCATCGACGGCATCGCCGTCGCGCCCAGAATCGCCGTGGACGTCCGAAGAAATTGTCTGCGCGACAGTGTGCTCATGGCGGCCCCCTCTCGGCGGCCCAGTTATACACCTGCCCCCGAGGGGCCGCTACAGTGAGATGACGCCGTGCCGTATGCCGGCCGTCACCGCCTCGGTACGGCTCCGCACGCCGAGCTTGGTGAGCACGGACGCAACGTGAAACTTCACCGTGTGGCTCGAGATCTTGAGATGGCGCGCGATGGCGCGGTTGCTCATGCCTTCCGCCATCATCTCCAGCACCTCGATCTCGCGTGCGGTCAGGGTCACCGCCGCAGCGGCCGGCGAGGCGGTCACCGGCGTCGAGGCGCCAAGCACGGCATCGGGATGAAGCGCGAGCAGTCCGGCGTGCGTCGCGGCGACCGCTGCCGCCAGCTCTTCCGCGCCGGCGTCATGACGCAGAACCGCGCGCACGCCGCTTCGGCGGGCGCGCGCCGTCCACGCCTCGAGCGGTGCCGAGGCGAGGACGATCACCGGCGGCATCCGCGGAACGCTCGCGAGTCGTTCGAGTGCGCGTGTCACGGCGGGCGCCGACATCGAGAGAATCACGATGCAGGGCGCATGTTCCTCCGCGACGCTCGCGATCTCTCCCGGGCTGGCGATCAGGACGTGCGCGGTTTTCTCGTGGCGGAGCAGCGCCTCGATCCGCGCCGCCGCCAGCGGGCTGTCGGCCACGACGACGATCGGCGCGGCCGGCGTGCGGATCACGGGTGGGCCACTCCGGCCGAGCGAACGAAGTCGAGCACGCGCGAGATCGGCACCGCCAGCGCGAGACCGCCGGCGACCATGGCATTGATACCGACGACCGCGCCCGAGACGTCGGCGAGCGGCCCCCCGGAGTTGCCGGGCGCGAGCCGCACGTCGGCGTGGATCCAAGGCACGCCGTTTCGCGCGATGGGACCGATCGCGTGGACGATGCCGGCCGTCAGCGCCCCCCGCAGACCGAACGGGTGGCCGACGGCCACGACGAGCGAGCCGATACGCGCCGCCGTCTCCGCGACCGTCGCCGTCGGCAGCTCGACGCCGACGAGCCGCAGCAGCGCGAGATCGTCGTCGGCGCTGCGCGCCACCAGATGCGCTTGCAGATGATCTCTCTCCAACGTGCCAATGGTCACGCGAGACCGCCGTACCACGTGCGCGTTCGTGACGACATAGCCGCGCGGCCACAACACGCCCGAGCCGCGCGCCGCACCGTCGTCGGTCACCTCCACCGTCACACGGCGCAGCGTGTCCGCGAGCCCTGCGAAATCGAGCGGCATGCTCGCGATCACGCGCGGCGCGCCTTCTCGCCCACGGTCAGCCGAACCTCGCGCGGCTCTCCGCCGCGCGCCACCGACAGCGTCACGGTCTCGCCCACCTGGTGCGGGTGCAAGACGGCACGAAGATCGCCGGGCTCGGTGATGCGCGTGCCGCCGAGCGACACGAGGACGTCGCCGACCATGAGGCCCGCGGCGGCCGCCGGACTGTCCGCCTGGACGTCGACGATGATGACGGCGGTGCGTTGATCGGTGCCGAGCCGCTCCCGCAGCGCCTCGGGCAGACGAACCGCTTGCGTGCCCACGCCGAGGTAGGGTCGGGGAATCCGCCCGCGCCGCATCAGCTCGTCCAGCGTACGGTCCACGGTGGCGGCCGGAATGGCGATCTGGAAGTGACGCGCGGCTCCGGAGGTGGTCATGCCCACGACGCGTCCGCGCGCGTCGATCAGCGGTCCGCCCGAAAAGCCGGGATAGAGCGTGAGGTCGAGGCTCAGCCAATCGCCGGTCTCGGGACGCCGCCGTCGGCCGTCGCCGATGGCGCTGACGAGCCCCCAGCTTGCGCGCGGACCGCGGCCGATCGCGAGAACGATGTGACCCACGCGCGCGGGCTCGGCCGTGATCTCGGCGACGGCCAGGTCGCCGGCGTCCACGCGCAGGACGGCGAGATCGATGGCCGGGTCACGACCGGCAACCGTCGCCGTCAGCGTCCGACCATCGGGCGCCGTGACCGTAACGTCCTCGTCGACCTCCACGGTGTGATCGGCGGTCACGACCAGGCCCTGTTGCCAGTGCACGCCGGTCGATCCGAATCGTCGGCGCCCATTGACGCCCACGACGTAGCGCGCCGCCTGCTCGACCGCACCGGCGAGCTCGTTGGAAAGCGCGAGCAATGCATCCATGAAAACACCTCCTTGAGTATCGATCCTTGATCCCAAGGATGCGCGGGCGGACCCCCGTCTGGAATCGCCCAAACGGTCAGGTCCCGCAGGGGGAGGGGCCAGGGGGAGCCCAAGAAATCGTGCCGGAAACACCCCGGTAGGGCCGTACGGTAGAAGTATGGCGATCATTCGTGCACTGCTCGCGTTGCTCGCCGACCACGTGATGGACTCCGTCGCCACCTCACGGCAGACCTACCTGACGGAATTCGGGCGGTACCTCGATCGAAAGGGGTACCGCGGGTGAGCTAGTTGGCGTACGAGACTGTCCTCCTCGCGCACGCGGGCGGCGTCTCCACACTCACCCTGAACCGGCCGCCGGTGAACGCGGTCTCACCGGCGCTGATGCACGATGTCCTTGCCGCGCTCGACGAGCTCGAGGCGCGCGAGGCCACGCGCTGCATCGTGCTGACCGGCTCCGGCGCCAAGGCGTTCTCGGCCGGAGCCGACCTGTCCGGCGGCCCACGCGCGCCCGACGAGGCGGTGCGCTTTCGCGAGTTGGGGCGCCGCGTGGTCGATCGCGTCGAAACGATCGGCAAGCCGGTGGTCGCCGCCATCCGTGGCTGGTGCATCGGCGGCGGCTTCGCCATCGCGATGGCGTGCGACGTGCGGCTGGCGTCGTCCACGGCGAAGTTCCGTACGGGCGACGCCTATCTCGGCGTCGTGCCCTCGTGGGGAATGAGCCTCGTGCGGCTGGCGCATTACATCGGTCGCAACCGCACGCTGGACATGCTCATGCTCGGCGAAGACATGAACGCGGACGACGCGCACGAGATCGGCCTGATTTCGCGCGTGATCCCCGACGGCGACTTCGACGCCCAGGTGGCGCGGCTGGCGGCGCGCATCGCGGGCGGCGCGCCGCTCACCTTCCGCGCGATCAAGGAGGCGATCCGCGCCCAGTACTGGCAGACGCCCGAGGAAGCGCAGCGGCTGGAGACGCGCTGGGCGGAGATCGGCGCGGCGTCGGAGGATTTTCGCGAAGGCGTCGCCGCCTTCCGGGAAAAGCGTCCGCCGATCTTCAAGGGCCGGTAATCGCCTCACGCCTCGTCTCCCTCGACGTCTTTCGCGGCCTCACAATGGCCGCCATGGTGCTCGTCAACAATCCGGGAACGTGGCGCGCGATCTACGCGCCGCTCAGGCATGCCGAGTGGCACGGTCTCACTCCCACCGACGTGATCTTTCCCTGCTTCGTCTTCATCGTCGGCGTGGCGATTGCCCTGTCGCGGCCGACGCCCGGCCGCGTGCTGCGCCGCGCGGCGATCATCTTCGCCCTCGGCATCGTGCTGAACGGCGCGCCGTATTTCGACTGGGCGACGATCCGCATTCCCGGCGTGCTGCAGCGGATCGCCGTGTGCTATCTCGTCGCCGCGCTGCTGTTTCTCGGGACGCGCTGGCGGACCCAGGCCGTGGTGACGGCGGCGCTGCTGCTCGGCTACTGGGCGGCGCTGACGCTCGTGCCCGTGCCGGGCTACGGGCGAGGTGACCTGGGGCCGGAGGGCAACCTGGCGGCGTGGCTCGATCGTGCTGTCCTCGGTCCGCATCTATGGAGGGCGGCGCGCGTCTACGATCCCGAGGGCATTCTCAGCACGGTGCCCGCGATCGCCACCGCGCTCCTCGGCGTGCTGACCGGGCAGTGGCTGCAGAGCGGGCGAGGCCCGCGGCTGATCCTCGCGGGGCTGACGGTCGCTGGCGCGATCGCCGCAGCGCTCGGCGCAGCGTGGGGCATCGTCTTCCCCGTGAACAAAGCGTTGTGGACGAGCTCCTACGTGCTGCTGACGGCCGGACTCGCGCTGCTCATGTTCGCGGCGTGCTACTGGGCGATCGAGATTCGGGGCTGGCGGCGATGGACCATGCCGTTCGTCGTGCTCGGCGTCAACGCGCTCTTGCTGTACTTCCTCTCCACGCTGATGGCCCGGGCGCTGACGCTCATCCACGTCGGCGGCGCCACGCTGCAGAAGACGATCTTCGACCGGGCATTCGCGCCGTGGGCCTCGCCCGTCAACGCGTCGCTCGCCTACGCGATCGCGTACCTGCTCGCGTGGTGGGGCGTCATGTGGGCTCTCTATCGCGCCGGCGTCCGGCTGCGCGCCTGATCAGGACGCGCGCAGCGTGTACATCGTGCCGACGGCGCTCGGGCCGTAGCGCGCCGGCGCAAACGCCTGGGCCAGCGCCGCCGTCGCGCGCCACCCCGTGCAGTGGGCGGGCGCGACCACGCGCGGCCGGATGCGCTCCTTCAGATCGCGCACCGTCGCGTCGATGCGCGTCTCCATCGCCTTGCCGCTGAGGTGATACCCGCCCAGCACGACGTCGATCGGCTCACCGTGGAACTGCGCCTGGGCGCCGAGCAAGGCATTGACGACGCCGGCGTGCGAGCAGGGGGAGAGCACCGTGGTGCCGCGGCCCCGAACGTGCGCGGCGACGAACCGCTCGTCGAGGATGAGCGGATCTTCCCGGCCCTTGTCGCCGACGAACGTGTGGTGTCCGACGAGGCCGTGCTCATAGCCGGTGACGCGATCGATCTGGCCGCTGCCGAAGAAGAAGCCCTCGGCGATCGGATGTGCCTCGCTGTGCTTGACGACGCGGCCGCCGGCCGCCTCGATCGCCTCGAATGTCGGCTCCAACGGCAGCAGGGTCAGCGTTCCGCTCGGCTGGAGAATCCCGCGTTGATCGGGCCGGCTGGGATGCAGATCCACCGGAACGGGTGCGCCGATGCCCGCCTCACGGCGCGCGCGGCTGAGCGCGGCGACGACCCCGGGCAGCGCGCCGCTGTGGTCGAAGTGCCAATGCGAGAGGAACACGAGCTCGATCTTCGCCAGCTCGACGCCGAGCCGGGCGGCGTTCGCGAGCCACACGTCGGCATACGGGCCGACGTCGAGGAGGATCGTGCGCTCGTCCTGCCCTTGGCGGCCCGTGGCGAGCACCGAGAAGCCGTGGGCGGCCCAGCACAACCTGTCGAACACGACCTTGCCCGGGCGACCGTCGTGCATGCGGCTGACGGGAACCCGCGGCAGGTGCTGGGCGACCTCGGGCGTCTGCGGCACGCCGTCGGCGATGCTCGACAGCGTGTCGGTCGCGTTGTCGACGACGACGAGCAGGCGCAGCTCGTCCAGCGACGTCATCGCCGCACGACCGCCGCCGCGGCGTGCGGCAGCGCTTCCGGCGTGTCGGGATTGATCGAGCAGTCGGGACCGAGCAGCAGCGCGCGTCCGCTCATCTCCTCGACGGCGCGCTGCGCCCGGGTGGCGATCGCCTGCTCGCTCATCGACGCGATGTCCGGCTTGGCCGGCAGGCCGCCGACGACCGCCCGGCCGGTGCGACGATGCCCATCGGCCAATGACGGATTGCCGCCGCCCAGCGCCCAGGAAAACGCCGTCACCGGGTAATCCGCGAACTCGGCGAAGTGAATGGCGGGACCGCACACGTGCAAGAGGTTGAATGGCGCATGCTCGACGGCCGAGAGGATGCGCAGGTCGTGCGGGCGCTGGAAGCGGCGGCACTCCTCGGCGGTGAGGCCGTCGCTCCGCGCGACGTTGGTCGCATAGAAGAGCCCGTCGGCGCCGGCTTCGAGGCACGCGCGCGCGTATTCGGCCAGCGTTTCGGCGATCGCCGCCAGCCCGGTGTCCAGCGCCTTGGGCTCCGCGCGCGCGAGATCCAGCGCCTGCGCCCGCCCGCCGGCCAGCAGATAGGGCATCACCATCATCGGAGCGAAGACCGTCCAGATGATCGGCGTGTCCCGGCCGACGCCCGCGCGGATCGCCGCCAGCGCGGCGAGCTGTTCGCCGAGCGCGCCCCGGCGCGGATCGACGGCCCGCAATCGCACGACGTCCGCCGCGCCGCTCAGCGGTGTCCGCGTCACCGTGAAGGGCGTCGCGCGCTCGGTCGATGCACGGTACGTCAGCCCCCACATCTCGGCGAAGCACTGGGCGCGCGACTGCGGCTTCAGGAAGTCCCAGTCGAAGACCCGCGCCAGCCGCAGCGTCTCCGCGGCCAGGCCGTCGGCGGAATTCTCGGTCGCGAAGTTGTGCAGCCAAAAGCTGATCGGGACGCGGTCCACAGGGTCGCCGCGCAGGGCCGCCAGCACGCGCTCGCGCCGGGTCATCATTTGAGCGCGTACGGGTTGATCGGCGTGCCCACCGCGCGCGTCACCGGCAGCGGCGGCGCGACGAGCAGAAACGCGTAGCGCCCGTCGGCCGCGCAGTCGGCGGCCAGCTCCTCGAGGAAGAAGATCTCGCCCAGCGTGAGGCCCATGTTGGCGATGGCCACCACGTGAAAGGGGTTGCGGAAGGCCGGCAGCTCGGACGGCCGCACCTCGACCGCGTAGTTGTCGCTCGCCACCGCCGCGATCTGCTTGTCGTGCATCCACACCGCGGCGTGCACGGACACGCCCGGGAACGGATCGAGATCGAAGTGCCGCCAGTCCTTCTTGTCGAGATAGCGCGACATGTGGCCGGTGCGGATCAGGAGTAGATCGCCGCGCTGCACGCTCACGCGCGCGGCGGCGGCCGTCGCCTCGAGGTCATCCGCGGTGATGGCATAACCCGGTTCCAGCGCGCGCACGCCCTTGTGACGCGCGACGTCCAGCAGGACACCGCGCCCGGCGATCTTGTCGCGCGTCTTGTCGATGCTGTTCCGCGCGGCGCCGCTGCTGGTGACGAGCGTCGCGTCGTAGCCGTTGTACATCTTCCCCTCGTAGAAGATGTGCGCGAGGCTGTCCCACTGCGTCGCGCACTGCAGCGGCATGACGATCCAGTCGTCCGAGCCGCCATAGCCCTGCATCTCCGCCACCTGCGCCGGCGTGCGGGGCGCGTCGCCGCCGTCGCGGAACATCGTGTGGATCGGATTGAAGCGCTGGCGCGTGCCGCTCTGCGGTCCCTGCCGGTCGAGGGGAATGCCCAGCGCGAAGACCTTCCCCGCCGTCACCAGGCGCCCGGCGGCCGCGATGGCGTCCGGCGTGATGTAGTTCAGCGTGCCGATCTCGTCGTCGGGGCCCCAGCGTCCCCAGTTGCGAACCTTCATGGCCAGCGCGCGCAGCGTTGCCTCGTCGCTCATGCGTGTCCTCTCAGATGACCGCGATCGCCTCGATCTCGATGAGATAGTCCGGATGCGAGAGCGAGCTGACCTCCACCATCGTCGACGCGGGGCCGCGCGCGCCGAAGAATTCGTCGCGCACGCCGCGAAAATCCAGGCGGTAGCGCACGTCCGTGACGTACGTCGTGATCTTCACGACGCTCTCGAGCGTGCCGCCGCCCGCCTCGACCAGCGCCTTGACCGCGCCGAACACGGCGCGCGCCTGCGCCTTGAAGTCGCCGCGATGCTTCACGCCGCCGTCGACGTCGTACGGGACCTGGCCGGCGGTGAACAGGATCGTGCCCGCGCCCGTGACCTTGATGGCCTGGCTGTAGCCGGGTGGGTCGTACACGCCGGGCGCACCGTATTTTTCGATCGTCGCCATGGTGGCTCCTTTTTACTCCCATGTGATATAAGGCGTGCATGCGACGCCTTGCCATTCCGGTGTTGGTGGTGCTCGCGATCGTCGTTCTGGCCCCGGTGGCCTCGGCCGAGTGGTTCGGGGACGCCTACCTCGGTCCTGCCGTCACCCCCAGCAGCACGCTCACGTTCACGGCGTTCGGTGAGGAGCAAAAACAAAACCTCGGGGGCCGCAGCTCGCCGTCGTTCGGCCTGCGCTTCGGGCGATGGCTCGACAACATGCAGTGGCCGTGGCTGGGCGTCGCGCTCGACGTCTCGTACTTCCGACCCGCGATCGACGTGCAGACGGTTCCGATCAGCCTGCTCCTGATGGCGCGCTACGGCCTGCTGAAGGACCAGGACTTCCCCATGGGGCGCCTGCAGCCCTACGTGGCCGTGGGCCCCGGATTCTTCATCTCCAACGTCAGCGGGACCCTGGGCTTTCAGCAAGCCGACGACACGACCCGCGACATCGGCCTCGACGTGCGCCTCGGCGCCGCGTACCTGATCGACGGTCCCTGGGCGGCCTTCACCGAATATCGATTCACGCACTTCTCGCCGTCGTTCGACGTCAAGACCTTCGGCGGTGGAACGGCGTCGTCCAGCACCACGTTCAACACGCATCACGTCGTCCTCGGCATCTCGTACCGCTTTTAATTGATTGGGGGCCCCGAAATGGCCCCCAACCCCCCAACGATTCATCACAGGCTCGCCTCGGCCGTCGCACGGCCTGCGGCGTCGCACTTCCACGCGCCCCGGGAAACCCGTGGCGCTCCTCGTTTCATAGTTTGGGGATGCGCAGCGTCTTGCTGATCATCAACGAGCCGGAGACCGCCCACAGCAGCGTCAGCGGATGCAGCACGCCCGGGCCGAGCCGCACGGCGCCGGCGGGCAGCGCGTCGCCGATGCGCGCGGCCCAGGCCGCGATGGCGACGATCGCCACGAGGACGAGGCTGGTCGGAATCGGCGTGCCCTCGAAGTACTTCACCTTGCCGGCGTCGGTGGAGAGCGTCTCGGCGGTGACGTTGAAGCGCGCCAGGCGGCTCACGCCGCAGCAGACGAAGTAGATCAGGATCACGACGTCCCAGAGGCCCTTCATGCCGGCGCCGTACGCAATGGCCGCCGGCGCGACGCCGAACGAGATCACGTCGGCCAACGAGTCGAGCTCGCGTCCCAGCGCGGAGTGCGCCCGCCGGGCGCGAGCCACGCGGCCATCCAGCACGTCGAAAATCAGCGCGAGGGGAATGAGGGCCGCGGCGATCAGCAGGCGGCGCACGTCGTGCATCTCGAGATGCGCCATGACCGCAAACACCGCGAGGACACCGCACGCGGCATTGCCCAGGGTGAGGAAGTCCGCGAGATGGAACTCGCGGATCATCGAGAGGCGTCGCGGGGGCGGCGACGCGCTCACGCGATCTGCACTCTCCGCATCAGACGCCGGTACGGGCCGGCGTCGTTGATCGCGAGATGCTTGACGCAGCGGTTGTCCCAGAACGCGACCGCGCCCTTCGTCCACCGAAAGCGGCACGTGAACTCGGGCCGATGGCCATGCTCCATGAGGAATTGCAGCAGCGGGCGGCTCTCCTCGTCGGTCAGTCCCTCGATCCCGACGGTGTAGGAGACGTTGACGAAGAGGAGCTTGCGGCCTGTTTCGGGGTGCGTGGTCACGATCGGGTGCGTGTTGACCGTCTCGCGCCAGGATTCGTCGTGGCGCGCCTTGGTGGTGCGACCGACGCTGGCCTGGGACTGCGGGCCGGCCACGAGCCGATCGCTGTGGATCGCGCGCAGACCGCCGATGAGGCGCTTCATTCCGTCCGACAGCGTCTCGTAGGCGAGGTACTGGTTTGCGAAGAGGGTGTCACCGCCGTAGGGCGGCACCTCGAGCGCGAACAGGATGGCGCCCATCGGAGGCGTCGCCATCATCGTGGTGTCGGTGTGCCAGTCCTCGCCGACCACGCGGGTGTCGCCGGGCTCGCGGCGGATCATGACGATCTCGGGGTCGGCCTGGATGCCGGCATAGTTCGGGTGCACGAAGATCTCGCCGAAGCGCCGCGCCAGTCGCTTGTGCTGCTCGGCGTCGAATTCCTGGTCACGGAAGAAGATCACGCAGTGCTCGAGCAACGCGCGGCGGATCTCCGCGATCGTCGCGTCGTCGAGGTCGGCGCCGAGATCGACGCCGGAGATCTGAGCACCGAGCGCGCCGGCGATGGGCTCGACCTCGAGCCGGGTGGTCGTGGGCATGGGCGCCTCCCTCGTGGTCGGCGATGGTATCATCTGCCCACGATACGTCGCCAAGGAGACACCGATGAGTGACCGGGCCATCGCGCCGCGAGGGATCAACCATCTCGTTCTCAACGTGCGTGACCTCGAAGTCTCGCATCGATTCTGGACGGAGATCATTGGCTTCCGTCAGGTGGCGGAGCTGAAGAATCGGCCGTTCAAGATGCGGTTCTACAGCGGGGTGTCGGAGCACGGCGACGTCACCCATCACGACCTCGCCCTGGCCGAGGCGCCGCCGGAGGCGGCTTCACCGGACGCGTGGACGATGCAGCCCAAGCGGATCGGCCTCAACCACGTGGCGATCGCGTGGCCCGATCGCGAGTCGTGGCTGCGTCAGCTCGAATTCCTCCAGGCCAAGGGCGTGAAGTTCCTGCGCCGGGTCAACCACGGCATGACCCACAGCGTGTACATCGAGGATCCGGACGGTCACGGCATCGAGGTGCTCTACGAGCTGCCGCGCGAGGTGTGGGAGCACGACATCGACGGCGCGCAGAACTTCTCGGAACGGCTGCCGACCGAAGGTCCCGAGGCGCTCGTGGACACCACCGACAACCCGGTGTTTGGGGGTGCGAAGGTCTCGGCGTGAGCCGCCTCGACGAGCAGTTCGAGCGCTACGACGGGCTCGGCCTGGCCGAGCTGATCCGAACCAAAGAAGTCACCCCCGACGAAGTGCTGGCGGCGACGCTGGCACGCATCGACGTGCGCAATCCGGCCATCAACGCCGTGGTCACCCGGATGGACGAGCAGGCGCGGGCGGCGATCCGCGCGGGTCTGCCGGACGGGCCATTCAGGGGCGTGCCGTATCTGCTGAAGGATCTCGGCGCGCTCTACAGCGGCGTCGTCACGAGTTACGGCAGCAAGCTCTTCGAGAACAATCTCGCCGATCACGACAGCGAGATCGTCACACGCATGAAGCGCGCGGGCCTCGTGATCGTCGGCAAGTCGAACACGCCGGAGATGGGCATCGCGCCCTCGACGGAGCCGCGCCTTCTCGGCGTCACGCGCAATCCGTGGAGTCTTGGCCACAGCGCGGGCGGCTCCAGCGGCGGCGCCGCGGCGGCGGTAGCGGCCGGCATGCTGCCGATGGCGCACGCGACCGACGGTGGCGGCTCGATTCGCATTCCGGCATCCGCGTGCGGTCTCTTCGGTCTCAAGCCGACGCGTGCGCGCAACCCAGCCGGGCCCGACGCCGGCGAGGGCTGGAGCGGCGCCTCCGTCGGCCACGCCGTCACGTGGAGCGTGCGCGACAGCGCGGCGCTGCTCGACGCGACCTCCGGTCCCGACGTCGGCGATCCGTACTGGGCGCCGCCGCCGGCGCGGCCGTTCCTCCAGGAGGTCGGCCGTGACCCGGGCCGCCTGCGCATCGCGCTGACCACGACACCGTGGATCGAGGGTCCCGTGGATCCCGAATGCGCCGAAGCGGCGCGGGCGGCCGGAAGGCTCTGCGAAAGCCTCGGTCATCATATAGAGGAAGCGCGCCCGCAGATCGACGAGGCGGGCTGGCTGAAGGCCACGCTCGTCATCGTCACGGCCAGCCTCACGTTCGCGCTCGAGACCCGCGCGGCGGCGCTGGGTCGCACGCTGAGGCCGGACGACGTCGAGCGCATCACGTGGGAACGTGTGGAGCTCGCCAAGACGTTTTCCGCGGCCGATTACGCGCGCGCGATCCACACCGTGCATCGGACGGGCCGCGTCGTCGCCCGCTTCCTCGAGGGCTACGACGTCCTGATCACGCCGACGATGGCCAAGCCGCCGCACCCGCTCGGCGTGCTGTCATTGTCCTCGACCGACTCGGCGGCGTTCATCGCCGCACGTTCTGCGTCGGTCGGCTTCACCTCGCTGTTCAACTCCTCCGGCCACCCGGCCATGTCGGTGCCGCTGGCGATGTCGCGCGGCGGGCTGCCGCTCGGCGTGCAGTTCGTGGCGCGCTTTGGCGACGAGGCGACGCTGTTCCGGCTCGGGTCGCAGCTCGAGGCGGCCCAGCCGTGGAAGGACCGCCGGCCGCGCCTGCCGTGAGTAGCTGGCGCTGACTGCGCAACTCGTCAGACTTCCGCGTTGCGTAGGTCCCCGTCATGAGCGCGGATACTGAATACACGGGCGGCGCCGCGCGTGATATCCCGTCAGCGGGGTCGGCGGCGACTCGCCTCAACTCGCGATGGGCCCAGCGCATTCTGCCGATTCTCAGCACAGGCCGGATACTGGATACGCTGCAGAAGAAGCGCGGCGCCGGTCGCTATACAGGTCTGGATAATAAGAGTTAGACGGACACGATGCGGCTTGGCGACTGAATATTTCGCCTGCCTATTCAAGCTGGGGAACGTGGAGTACTACGTGATCTGGTATTCAGACGATCGCGATGGTCTAGTCCGAGAAGACGGACGGGTACTGACCTTCCCGTCGCTCGAGGAGCTCCATACGTATTCCATTCAGCACGAACTGACGCTCAAGCCAGAAGAGACTGCCGGATACGACTGGGACGCCATTGAGCGGGGTGCAGCGAACCTACCGCAACCGGGATTGCTGTTGGCCCGTTTCTCAACGCTTGGAACATGGTCGTGGATACTTTGCGTGCTCACGAAGCGCCGAGTTTGTTCTCGCATGCCGACAGCCGAAATGGTGATCTCTACAGAAAGCTATTTCGGGCGAACAATCTTCCCGCTATGACTCCCCCAGGCGCCGAATACTACCCGGTATGGACAAGAACGGAGGTCGACGCGCTTGCACAAGTATTGCGACTCGGCATTGCTGAGGTTCGGCATCAGCTGGAAGGCGGGAAAGCCGTCTAACATCAGCTTGCACCGGTCGGCCTTTGGCCGCCGGTGAAGCTGGTCGTTAGGCATCACGGACTTCGTTAACGACATGGGCACAACGAAACCAAAACGGGTAACCAAGGCTGCCTGGTACGGCGTTAAGACGCTTTTCCGCACCGAGGCCGTGGGCAAACCAGCGGCGCGAGACCGCGCGTACGACGGCAGCGTCTCCTTGGTGGAAGAGCGGGTCGTTCTGTTCAAGGCGCGCGGCTTTGATGAAGCTATCCGCGCGGCGGAGAAGGAAGCCCGCCGTTATGCTCGGCGCCGCTACGTGAATCCTTATGGCCAACGGGTAGTCACGCGATATCTCGGCGCCTGTAATGCGTTCGCGATGTTCGAGGCCCCGGCGCGCGGGGCCGAGGTGTTCTCCCTGACAGAGGTCGTCCGGAAGAAGGTATCCGACCGCACGGTCCTCGACCGACGGCTAGGACAAAGGGTCGACGACAAAGCAGACCGGCTGCGTCGACGGAACATTCTGAATCGCGAGTTTTCTGGCAGTGTGAGACGTGATGCCTATCCTTTCGCTGGAGCGGACCGCTGGCTCGCCTTCGCTCGCCGCGGCCGCTCACCTCAAGCGCTGATATGACTGCGGATGTCAAGGCGGATCGTCGTGTTCGATGTGCGACGGCTCATCAGAGGTCATGCAGCATCGACCCTCGGAAGAGACGGGGCCAGTAACCACGACGGTTGCTCATGCTGATATTCGTGGGTTGGTTACCACCTTACTTGTCTCCGTCGGGGTGCCTGCCTCGGTCTAGACGCGAGGATTTGTCGCAGCCTCATAACGCTTACGAGGGTTGCACCCATCACCGGGGCCGCGTCTCCTGCGAGGATCGATGTCGCTCCTGAAGCAGTCGATTCAGGATGGCTACGTGGATACCGCCTGCGTTCTGGCGATCGCCCACATGAAGGCGGCCAGTTCGCGCGCGACGGCGGCGGCGATGGTGTGCGGGTGCTTGCCGCGCGCGAGTAACTTTCGATAGCGGCCACAGAGGCGGACCTGCGCCCGCCACGCGATGTCGCGAATGGGAGCCGCGAGATGCTGCTGGCGCGCCTGGATCTGCTCGGAGACCTTGGCGCGATGCCGATAGGCCTTGGCGGCTTCAATCAGGATCCGGCGGGCATGGCCGTTGCCCGCCTTGGTGATTCCGCCGAGGCGGCGCCGGTCACCGCTGGAATACTCGCTCGGTGTGAGCCCCAGATCGCTCATGAGTTGGCGCGGATTGTCGAAGCGGGTGAGGTCGCCGAGCTCGGCGATGGTGGTGACGGCCACGGTGAACTGCACGCCGCGGAGCGCCTGGAGGG
>Ga0207646_10001295_pt1 | contig 31141 bp, 33 predicted proteins | sample KBSK5502metaG_FD_184343 | JGI IMG/M metagenome (GOLD analysis project Ga0207646, IMG submission 184343) | Corn, switchgrass and miscanthus rhizosphere microbial communities from Kellogg Biological Station, Michigan, USA - KBS K5-50-2 metaG... | ecosystem: Host-associated > Plants > Roots >... | reverse complement strand
AGTCCGACATCCCCATCCTGGTCGAGCACTTCGTGCGCAAGTACTCTCAGGAGTTCAAGAAGGACGTCCGCGGGATCTCGCGTGGGGCTCTTCCCCCGCTGGAGGCCTACGACTGGCCGGGCAATGTGCGCGAGCTGGAGAACATCATCGAGCGCGGCGTGGCGCTGGCGACCCGCCCGGTGATCCGCCTGGAAGATCTCCCGCTCGAGCTGTCCATCCACGAAGCCGGGCTCGCGCACGGCGCGGGGGAGTCCTCCACGCTCACGCTTGAGCAGGCGCGGGAGCGGTTCGAGCAGGCGTACGTACTGCGCGCGCTCGAGCGCGAGGAATGGAACCAGAGCCGCGCCGCCCGCAGCCTTGGGATCCACCGGAACACCCTGCTCGCGCGCCTGGCCGGGTGGGGGATTCGCCGCGAAGACCGCACCGGTCCCGCCCAGCAGGCCGGCGGGGCGGCCACGTAGGCCCTGGCATCCGCGGGATCGGAGGGGAAGACACGATGCGCGCTCGCCTGATTCGTGCCGCGGGATCCGTGCTGACCGTGCTCCTGCTCACCGGGTGCGCCGACGAAATGGTGCGGTTCCGCTCGTTCAGAGATCCCCAGATCGAGCGCCTGCCGAATGCCCAGCCGGTCACGGTCTTCCGGTTCGCCGATGTTCGTGGCGAGGAGGGTGATCACGCCAATCCGCTGCTGGTCGGCGCCGTGTACAACGGGGTCGGCATGAAGACCGCCAAGGTGATGACGCCCACGCCGTGGCCCGAGTCGCTCGTCGAGCAGCTGGCCGCCGGGTTCGCCCAGCGGGGCGTCCAGACGGTGGCCGTGAAGGATCGCGTGTACGCTCCGGGCGTGGCAATCTCCACCCCGCTGGCGCTGGGCGGCGAGATCCACAACTTCTCGACGGAAGGCCGCTGGCGCGACGAGTGGGCCCACGTCAGCGGGATCATTCGTCTCTACGACCGGCAGGGGACGCTGCAAGTCGAGAAGCCCATCAACATCCGAGTGCGCGCGGTCGAGGCGCAGTCTCTCGAGGCCATTCTGAACTCGGCCGTGAACCAGTTCGTCCGCGCCGTCGTCACGGATCCAGGCGTGACGCAGCGGCTTGTCGCATCCCGCTAGCTCACCCGGAGGAGCCGCCGGCGGTGAGCAGCCCCCGGACAGCCTGGCGCAGCGCCTCCACCGTGAACGGCTTGGCCAGCAGTGGCAGCCGGGCCTCGCGAAGGAAGGCTTCGTGCTTCTCGTCCGCGCCGTGGTAGCCCGAGACGAAGAGCACGGCGGGATGCGGCGCGGGACGATTTCGGATCGTCTCGTAGACCGCCCGGCCGTGCACGTCGGGCATGTGCAGATCGCAGACGATCAGCTCGTAGGCGCCGGCCGCCAGCCGCTCGAGCGCAGCGCGCCCGCTGTGAACGGTCTCGACGTCATGACCGTCGCTCCGCAGAACGATTTCCACGAGCTCGGCGACGTCCGGCTCGTCGTCCACCACGAGGATTCGCGACACGGCACACAGCCTAGCAGGGGCGCCGGGCATCGTCTTCATCGATCTGTCCTTACTGCGTAACGTGGGCCGCCTTTTGGCGCGCGACATCCGACGACGTGCGGCAGACGCAAAAGACGCGAGCGTGCAACGTGTTGCCGTGCTCGATCTCTTCCGGCGCGCCGCGCGGATCGCAATCGCGCTGGCCGCGGCGGCCCACGCCGCGGGCTGCGCCGCCGCGGATGCCCCGCTCACTCTCGCGTTCACCCCGTCGCGGGACCCCACCGCGCTCCAGGAAGCGGGCGACGCGTTCGCCAAAACACTCACGCGCCTCTCGGGCGTGCCGATCCGCGCCCAGGTCGCGTCCGACTACGCCGGCGTGGTCGAGGCGCTGCGAAGCCGGCGGGTCGATCTCGCCTTCGTCCATCCCGTGGGCTACGTGCTCGCCAATCGCGAGGCGGGCTGTCTGATCCTCGTGCGGGATATCTGGCAGGGCAAGACGGCGTACACGGCGCGCTTCTACGTGCGGAAGGACAGCGGGATCCGGCGCCTCGAGGATCTGCGCGGCAGGACGGTGGCCTTCGTGGATCCGGCCTCGAGCTCGGGCTATATCTACCCGATGGTGCTGCTGATGAAGCAGGGGCTGATTCGCGACCGCGATCCGAAGACGTTCTTCAAGGACGCGCTGTTCGCCGGCACCCACGAGGCCGCGCTGCAGGCGGTGCTCCACGGCCGGGTGGCGGCAGCCGCCTCCTTCGACAAGGCGCCGGAGATCCATCTCAAGGACCCGGCGCTCGTTGCTCAGCTTGTGTTCATCGGCGAGACGCCGCCCATTCCCGAAGCCGGCATCTGCGCCCGCCCCGGGCTCCCCGCCGAGACCCTCGCCAAGGTGAAGCGCGCCCTGCTGGCGATCAAGGGCCCGGAGCACGCGGCCCTGCTTAAGCGGATTTACGACATCGACGGCTTCATCGAGGCATCCGACGGCGACTACCAGCCGGTGCGCGATGCGATCGCGCTGATGGGAATGAAGACCTCCAGGTGACCGAGGGGAGAGGCGCGGGACAACGGCTCGAAGCGGCGACCGCTACTTACGATTCACGCACTTGATGAGGTGCCATCCGTTGAAGAGGTTGACCTTGGTCGAGCTCTCCGCGGTGAGACCCACCTGCTTGAGGAGCGGCTCGAGGGCCAGGTTGGACTTCCAGCCGAGCCGGGTGCACACGGGCGCGAGCATGTCTTCCAGCCAGCCAAACACTTTCCGGTGGCTGCGGAAGTGGTTCAGCAGGACGATGGCGCCGCCGGGCTTGACCACCCGGCGCATCTCGCGCAGCACGCCAACGGGATCCGGAACGGCGCTGATGGTGTAGGTGGCGACGGCGGCGTCGAACTCGCTGTCGCCGAAATCCATCACCGTGGCATCCATGGCCTTGAGCGTCACGTTGCCAAGCCCGGACTCGACCACCTTCTCCTGCGCCTTCTCGAGCATTTCTTCGGACAGATCGATGCCGGTGATCCGGCAGTGCAGGGGATAGAGGGGGAGGTTGAGCCCGGTGCCGATGCCCACTTCGAGAATCTGCTGGCCCGCGTGAATGTCGAGCAGCCGGATGGCGGCCTCGCGCCCCGGATGGAAGATCCAGTCGAAGACAAAATCGTAGGCGGGAGCGTACAGCTTGTAGGCCCGCTTGACCTGCCTCTTCTCCAGCGCTGCGTCCAACGCGAGTCTCCTCAAGAACTTCCGGCCGGTGAGGCTCTGGCCCAGCGGCTTGAGTTTTAACACAGCCGCCCGAGGCTTGCCAAGCGCTTTCTGACTCCGTGATCCTAAAGGAGAAACCTGATCAGCATGGTGGCCAAGCCCAGGTAGATGCTCACGCCGACCACGTCCTGAAAGGCCGTTTCGAACGGTCCGGCTGTCAGAGCGGGATCGAAGCCGAGTCGTTTGGAGAGCATCGGGAAGCCCGTCCCGGCGATCGCAGACAGATTGATCGAGATGAGCATCGACAATCCCACCACGACCCCGAAGGTCACGGTGCCATGCGCGAGAGCGCCCACAATCCCGACCACGGTCCCGCAGATCAGCCCAAGCTGCAGCGTGGTGCGCAGCTGCTGCACGACCGCCTGCCGCCACTGGCTCAGATGCATGTGGCCGGTGGCCAGTCCCCGCACCACGATGGTCGCCGACTGCAGGCCGGTGTTGCCCGAAATCGCCTGAATGACCGGCATGAACGATACCAGCAGGATGACTTGGCTGATCGTCTTGCTGAACCTCGCGATGATGAGGCCCCCGAGCAATTGGATGCAGATGGTGATCATGAGCCATGGCAGGCGAAGAAGCACGCGGCGGCTGGTGCTGAGGCGCTCCAGCTCCCCGGCGCCGGATCCGACCATGGCCGTCACGTCTTCCTCGTGCTCTTCCTGGATCACGTCGATGACGTCGTCCACCGTGATGACGCCAAGCAGCCGGTGGTCGTTGTCCACCACGGGCACCGCGATCAGGTTGTATTTGGCCACGAGCTGGGCCACCTCTTCCTGGTCGGTCTCGGGCCTGACGCTGATCGCCTCTTCCTCGCGGAGGAGACCCACCGGCGCGGCCGGATCGGCGGTGATGAGCCGGCGCCACGGCAGACTTCCCACCAGGTGCTCGTGGTCGTCGACCACATAGAGCGTTTGGGCGGTCTCGGCCACAGGGGACTTCCGCACCTGCTCGATGGCTTGGGCGACCGAGAGATTCTCGTGGACGGAGAGCACGTCCGGCGACATGATGCGGCCGGCCGTCTTTTCGCTATGCTCGAGGAGCTCCTGGACCCCCTCGGACTTCTCCTCCTTCATGAGGTCCAGCACCTGCTCGGTCTGCTCGGCCGGCAGCTCTTCGAGCACCTGAGCGGCGTCGTCCGTCGGGAGCCGCTCGAGCATGCCCGAGATCTCTGCCGGGTCCAGGGCCTGCGCGAGCTGGGAGAGCGTCGGATCGTCGAGCTCGGCGAGCACCTCGCCCGCCTGGTCGCGGGTCAGCAGGCGGAAGACCGTGACCTGGTCCGCCACTGAGAGGTCGCGCAGGACGGCCGCGATGTCGGCCGAGTGCGCCTCCTCGAGGACCTGAGCGAGGCGCTCCCGACGCCCTGACTCAACCAGGTCGCGGACCGTCTCGCTCAGCCTTTCCGTGTTTTCCATTTATCTCGGTTAAATGTCGATTTCCTTGGTTTAGCGGTTTGGCCTCTTCGCCCTTATGGGGCTCATCGGGGCGCCCGCGCCACCGTTTCGCTCCATTAGCACTATCGAGACCCGGTGTCCGCTCTTGGAGCCGGGGCCGGGCGCTGGGACTCGGTGGCCTTGAGCTGGGCCACCTGGTGCTCGAGCTGGCGCAGCCGGAATCGGAGCTTCAACTCCCGCGCGAACCCCGAGGTTGCGGCAAAGACGATGCCGATGAACGCCGAGAGCAGAATCACCAGGGCCAGCGGCATGCCCTCGACGCGCCAAACGAGGAAGCGCACCACGACCAGGTCGAGATTCTGGATCGCAAAGAGCGCCGCGGCGGCGCCCACCAAGGCCATGAACACATAGACGAAAACCATCGCGGTCTCCTCCTTATCCCTTGCTGTTCTGGCCCAGCGCCCGCAGGAAGCGCTCCATGATGCGCTCCTCGCAGGCGCCGACCGCCGGCGTGCCGCCGCCGAGCAGGGTCGGCAGCGGCAGCACGGCTTTCGCCATGGTGCGGTGCCCGCCGGCCGAGCCCAGGTCTCCGAAGGCGGCGCGCGTCACCTCACCCGCGCTCCGGACATAGCCCACGTTGCGTACTGACACGTGGACTTCGTCGCCCACGACGCCCGACACCACCGACCACTCGACCCCTTCCGCCCGCAGGCCGAAATCCGCGAACTGGGGAATCAGGTCCGCCGTCGCCACCGTGCCCAGGTGGGAGAAGAAAACTCCGCCCCGCACCTGCCGGCGGGTCAGGCCTTGAGCGAGCACATCCAGCGCCGCGGCCGACAGCTCCGGGCGCTCGATCTTTCGCAGCGCATTGTGGTTCGCCAGCAGGTAGAGGAACGAGAAGGCCTCGAGGTCGGCCTTGGTGCCGCCGCGCTCGAGGCCGAGCGTGTCGGACTTGATCCCGTAGAGTAGCGCCGTGGCCAGGCGATGGGTGAACTTGACGTCGGCGGCCCGCAGGTACTCGACGAGGATCGTCGAGGTCGCGCCGTAGGAGGGCCGCACGTCCTTGATGTGCGCGCGGACCGGCCGCTCCACCGGGTGGTGGTCGATCACCAGATCCACTTCGTCGAAGTGCTCCTCGAGGAACGAGGGTTGCACGTCCACCATGGCTACCCGGTCGAACTCGTGGATGCGCCGGGCACTGATTTCCTCGACGTCGATCTCGAGGATCTTGCACATGGCGAGGTTCTCGGGCCGGGTGATGGTGCCAAAGGTGCATATCGGGGCGGAGCTGCGGGTGCGCCCGAGCAGAATCCTGAGGGCCAGCGCCGACGCGATGGCGTCCGGGTCGGGATCGTCCTGCATGAGGATCAAGACGCGGTCCGCCCCCTCGAAGTGGGCACGAACGCGTTCGGCGCGGGCCCGCTGGCAGGCGCGGTCCACTGCCGGCTGGATCACCCGCTCGCCGAACACGGAGAGCGGTACCACGGTCGCGCCTGGCAGGGGACGGTCGTCGTCACGCACCACGAGAAGTGGCGCCTCGGGGATCGCCGCGCTCACAGCCGACACGATGCGCCCGAAGCGCTCAGGCCGCGCGGCAATGACCACCGGGCCACCACGGCCCTTGAGCGCGCGACGGATGAACTCGGAATCGGCCAAGTCGCCCCCCAGCTGCCGTCGCTGGGGCAGGCGCGGGCCGCGGCCCGGCGCATCGACGAGATAGACGGCGTGCTCGCCAGGGAAGCTCGCGCTTCCCATCAGGTGTGGGAGCAGGTCGTCGGGGCAGATCAGTACCGGTCGCATCTCGCTTCTATTGTCGACCCGGGCCGCGGGCCGGCCAAGTCAAAACTAACGCTTCCGCCGATAGGCCTTGCTGCCCGCGCGGATGCCGGCCCGAAGACCCCGGGCCAGGAGCCGGGCTTCACGCTCGACGGTTTTGCTGGATCCCGCCAGGCTGCGGCTGAGGCGGCGGAACGATTTCCTGAGGGTGACGCGGGCCCGGGCGATCTGCTCGGCTACTTCCTTGCGGTTCCGAGGATCCGCGAGCGCCCGACTTAGCCGCGCGGCCGATTCTTTGATCGTGACCTGGGCCCGGGCGATCTGCCGCTTGGCCACCTTTTCAAGTCCGCGGAGCCGCAGGCGAGCCGCCCCGCTCGCTCGGCTGCCCTCGCCCCGCACCCGCCGGAGCTCGCTCTCGAGCTGCGCGAGACGCTGCTCGAGCCGCTTGATCTTGCTGCGCGTCTCTGCTGTGTTCCGGAATTTGCGTGGCTGCATTTCTGGGGCTCCTTCGTCCATCTCGCTTGAACGTCAAACCACCTAGTTTGGCGGCTGAGCTCCTTCGCGCAAGCGCTCATCCGAACTGCTTCGCTCAACGGCCAAGGCCCTCATCGGAGCGCCCGCGCCCCCGTTGAGATCCTTCGCGCAAGCGCTCATCTACCATCTCGCCTGAACGTCAAACCATTCAGTTGGCGGTTGGGCTCCTTCGCCCAAGGGCTCATCTACCATCTCGCTTGAACGTCAAACCATTCAGTTGGCGGTTGGGCTCCTTCGCCCAAGGGCTCATCCGAACTGCCTCGCTCAGCGGCCAGGGCCCTCATCGGGGCGCCCGCGCCACCGAAAGGTCTTCCGAACTGCCGTGCTTCAAGTCGTTGGCCCCTGACAGGTCTACCCTAATGCGGCGGCGAGAGCAAGCGCCACAGGCGGGAGGCCTAGAAGAAGAGCCAGGTGTACGCCAGGTAGAGCGGGACGAGGATGAGCGTGCTGTAGAGCATGTAGCCGAAGAAGCTGGGCATCTTCACCCCCGCCTCTTCCGCAATGGACTTGACCATGAAGTTCGGAGCGTTGCCGATATAGCTGTTGGCGCCCATAAACACGGAGCCGACGCTGATCCCGGCCAGAATGGCGTTGGGGACGCCCACGACTTCGTCCACCAGGCGCAGCCCCTGCGCCAGGGCGAGGAAGGTGAGATAGGTGGGGGCATTGTCTAGGAAGGAGGACAAGAGCCCCGAGGCCCAGAAGAACTGCCAAGGCTCGCGCACTCCCAGCTCGCCGCCTCGCGTGCGGAGCAGCTCGAGCGCAGGCATCATCGTCAGGAATATCCCGAAAAAGAGCACAGCCACCTCGGTGATCGGGTAGGTCGTAAAGCCATTGGCTTTGCGCAGCGCCCCCGGCGTCGCCCAAAGGGACAGGCCGAGGAGGGCCGTCATCACGAGCTCGCGCCAGGGCTGATGGAGGAAGGCCACGGCAAGCACGATACCGGCCAGCCAAAGAAGATTGAGGGTGCCCCTCATGCGGAGGGGCTCGAGCTGGCTGCGATCTCGCCGGATGGCGGCAATGGGCTCCCGTGGGTGCAGGACTGAATCCCAGACGAAGTAGATCAGCAGCAGCGTCCCCACCGCGACCAGCCACGGCAGCCATAGCCGGAAGGTCCAGGTGAAGGGGACCCCCCGGAGATAACCCAGGAAGAGCGGCGGATCTCCCAGGGGCGTGAGCAGCCCGCCGATGTTCGAGACCAGGAAGATGAAGAAGATCACCGTGTGGCGCACGCGGGTCCGCTCCCGGTTGGTCTGCAGCAGCGCGCGGATCAACAGCATGGAGGCACTGGTGGTGCCGAGGAAGGAGGCGAGCGTGGCGCCCACCGCGAGAAAGGCCGTGTTCGTGAGCGGCGTGGCTTCGAGATCTCCGGTGAGCCGAATGCCGCCCGAGATCACGTAGAGGCTCGCCAGCAGCAGGATGAAGGATACGTATTCCTCAGCGGTTTCCAGGAGCGCGTGAGGGCGGCGGCCGAGATAGAGGAGCAGCACCGGCAGGCCGAGCAGGCCCGAGATCAGCAGCTTGTTCCGGTTCGCCTCCCACCAGTGAGGCAGCGCCAGCGGGAAGATCGCGATCGACAACAGCATGAGAACGAACGGCGTCACCACATAGACCGGCAGGATGACTTCGGGAGCGAGCAGGGCGGGCATGGATCAGCCGCGCCGCGACGTTAGCGGGCCGCGGCGGGGAACGGCGCCTCGCCCTCCAGGCGCTCGAGGAGTCCGGCCACGCGGACCTGGAAGAGCTCATGGCGGTGCGGAGGCACCGGCGCCCCGGGGATGAACCTCTCGTTGAGGGGGTTGACGAAGGCGCCGTTCTTGCTCACCCGGTAGTCGAGATGAGGCCCGGTGGAAAGGCCTGTGGAGCCCACTCTGCCGATGACCTCACGCTGGCGCACGCGCTCGCCGCGGCGGATCTCGATCCGGGACAGGTGGTTGTACATGGTCGAGTAGCCACGCGCGTGCCGGACGGTGATGCTCAGCCCGTAGCCGCCATTCCAGCCCGCCGCCTCCACCACGCCGTCGGCGACGGCGCGCACGGGCGTGCCCACGGGCGCGCCATAGTCCACCGCCAGGTGCGGATGCAGACCGCCCAGGATCGGATGATGGCGGGCGTGGGAGAAGCCCGAGGTGATGCGCGTGAAGTCCAGCGGCGCGCGCAGGAACATCTTCTTCACGGAGCGGCCGGAGCGGTCGTAGTAGGCGATCTGCCCGTCGGCGTCCTCGAAGGCCACGCTCGTCAGCGCCGCGCGGCCCACGCTGCCGTATTGGGCGATCAGAATGCTGCCGTAGCCCACGAAGGTGTCACCCGCGTATCGCTTCTCCACGAGGAGGCGAAAGCGGTCGCCGGGCAGGGAGTCGGCCGCGAAGTCGAAGTCCCATTCGAAGAGCGTCACGAGCTTGGCGGTGAGCGCGGCGCTCTCGCCGAGCCGCTCCATGCTCGCAAAGAGCGAGTCCTCCAGCTGGCCCGCGAGCGCCACGACCCGAGTGTCCACGGGAATCCGCACGACGCGCGCCGTCCAGCGGCGATCATCGAGGCGAAGCTCGTAGCGCTCGGATGCGGACCGCCACCAGGTGACCTCCACCGAGCCGCCCTCCGTCTCGCGCGCGACCGTCACGCGCTCGCCGGGCCTGAGGCGTCTCATGTCCACCGACCCGCGCAGGGCGGCGACCATGCCCGACGCGTCACCGCGGTCCACGCCGCTCCGCACGAGCGCGGCTTCGAGCGTCTCGCCGCGCTCGAGCGCCGTCTCCTTCGGCGCGGGACGCTCGGGCGCCGCTGGAGGGGATACCGGCGGATCCGCGCTCGGCGTGGCCATCATCGTCACGCCGGCGACGAGCAGGAGCGCCAGAAGGGCGGGGAGGTGGGGCTGGCGCATAGACTCTGACGATACCCTAGCTGGCGCCCGGGTCCAAATTCCGGGCGGCGCCCGTCACGCGCCGTACTTGGTGAATCGGAGGGCGTTGGCCATCAGGTGCGGCATGAGATCCTGGGCCGGCAGAAGGCCCAGGGTGCCGCTCGTGCAATCCCGCTCGGTGAACCGGCTCACGGGATCGGCGCCGCAGTAGGCGCTCCAGACCAGGACCGGCACCGGCTGCCAGCCGTGGCCCTTGAGCACGGACGGTGTCGAGTGGTCGCCCGAGACGGCCAGCACGTCGGGCTTTAGGGCCAGCACCTGGGGAAGCAGGGCATCGAACTGCTCGAGCGCGCCCACCTTGGCCGCGAAGTCGCCGTCCTCGCCCGCCTTGTCGGTGTCCTTGTAGTGGAGGAAGAAGAAGTCGTAGCCGTCCCAGTGCTCGCGAAGCGTGCGGATCTCGTCCGCGAAGGTGCTGCCGGTCTTCAGCACTTCCATGCCGACCAGCCGTGCCAGCCCGCGGTACATCGGATAGGCGGCGATGGCGGCGGCGCGCAGGCGAAAGGTGTCCGGGAAGCGTGGCAGCTGCGGCTGCTGGTCGAAGCCCCGCAGCAGTAGCATGTTGGCGGGCGCGGCGTCGCGAAGCAGCGGGCGCGCCGCGTCGACGAACTGGTTGACCATGGCGGCGGTGCGCCCGGCTTCGGGGGCCAGCGCCCGCACGGCGAGCGGCGCCACGCCCAGCGCCTGGGGATCGCTTTCGGAGAGCCGTCCCGACAGCCCCGCGCCACGCAGCACCAGCACGAAACGGTGCTCCTTGACCGGTTCGACCAGCACCTCGGCGCCCTCCACCGTGATGCGGCGCAACCGCTCCACCAGGCGCGCGCAGGTTTCGGTCGGTATGCGTCCCGCGCGGCGGTCGGTGATCTTGCCCTGCGCATCCACCGTGCAAAAATTGCCCCGTGCCGCGACGTCGCCGGGCTTGAGCTCGAAGTCGATACCGAGGGCTTCGAGCACGCCCCGGCCCACCGGGAAGCGGAGCGGGTCGTAGCCGAACAGCCCGAGATGGCCGGGACCGCTGCCCGGCGTGATCCCGGGTCCCACGTGGCGGATGAGCCCGCAGGCCGCCCGGCCGGCCAGCGCGTGGAGATGGGGGATGCGCGCGGTCTCCAGCTCGCTCTTGCCCGTCTCCGGGCGCGGCAGACCGCCCAGGCCGTCGAGCGAGCAGAGCACGATTTTGCTCGTGCCAGGCTGGCTCAGGCCGTGGAGAAACTCTAATTCCAACTACGCGTCCTTGACGGGGTTCTCGAGGGCGCCGAGGCCGGTGATCTCCAGGCGCACCTTGTCGCCCGGCTGCAGCGTCACCGGCGGCTTGCGCGTGAAGCCCACGCCCGCGGGGGTGCCCGTCGCGATCAGGTCGCCGGGGGACAGCGTGAGGATACTGGACAGGTAGCTCACGATGTACCGCACGTCGAAGATGAAGTTCTTGGTATTGCCGTTCTGCATGAGATTGCCGTTGACCCAGCACTTGAGATCGAGCACGTGGGGGTCGGGGATCTCGGCCTTGTCGGCGATGTACGGCCCGACCGGCGCCAGGGTATCGGCGATCTTGCCCGCCGCCCACTGCGTGGTCAGGAATTGGAAGTCGCGCGCGCTCACGTCGTTGATGATGGTGTAGCCGAAGACGTAGTCCAGCGCCTGCTCCTTCGACACGTGCCGCGCCGTCTTCCCGATCACGACGCCCAGCTCCACTTCCCAGTCGAAGGTCTTCTCGCCGCGCGGCCGCAGGATGGGCTCGCCCGGATCCTGGATGGCATTGGCCCATTTGGGGAAGATGGGTGGCTCCTTCGGGGCCTGCATCTTCGCCTCTTCGGCGTGGTCCTTGTAGTTCAGGCCGATGCAGATGAACTTGCCGGGATCGGTGATGGGGGCGAGCAGTCGCACTGAGTTGCCGGCATGCGACACGGGCTCGAACTTGCCGGCCTTGGTAGCCGCGACCATGTCCGACAGCATCTGCTGCGTCGCAACGCCCCCCTCGAGGAACCCGCGCGTGCTCTGCGGGAACAGCGCCGCCGCGATGGCTCCGGCGCGCACGACGCCCTTGTCGGCCAGATAGGCCGCGCAGCTGGCGGCAAGGTCCACGATGCGGTCCTCGCCCATGAAGGCGCCGAGGCGGGGGGCGTGGCCATCCTGCAAAAATCGGACGATCTTCATGTAATTGCCTCCGTTTATCTCGCTTGAACGTCGAATCCTTCGGTTGTGCGGTAGGGCTCCTTCGCCCAAGGGCTCATCCGACCTGCTTTGCTCTGACTCCGTGTGGATCGGATTGGCGCGGGGAATCATAGCACCGAGTGTTGACGGCGGCCACCGCCTGATTCCGTGGCAAGGCGGAACGCTCAATCGACGTCCACCACGCGGGTGAACTGATCGCTCACGGGCTTCGTGACCCGCGCCGAGACGACCCAACGGCCCGCCATCTCCAGCTCGAGCGAGCCCTGATACCTGCCCTCCCCGACGGGCCGGGCTTCCACGGGCCGCACATGATGAGACAACGGCATGGACGGCATGTCCGCGTGCAGCGTGACCGCCGCGCCATCCACCCGCCGGCCCGTTCCGCGCTCCGTGAGCGCCACCGTGCAGCGCGCGCGCAGCCGCTGCGCTTCCGGTTTGCAGCTGATCTCCGCGTTGAGCGAGGCCGGCGCCGGGGCCGAGCACGCCGCCCCGAACGCGGCGGCCAGGATCCAGGCGCCCCTCATGGGATCCGCGCCCGGCCCAGATAGGCCTCGGCCACGCGGGGGTCGCGCCCCAGCGCGCCCGCCGGGCCGTCATAGATAACCGTCCCCGCACCGAGCGCCACGACGCGCTCGCAGAGTCGGCCGACCACGCCCAGCTTGTGCTCCACCAGGATCACGATGCGCTCTGGGGTCGACGCGCGGCGGATCAGCGCGCTCATGGCGTGGGTGTCGGCCGGGCCGAGCCCGCCGCAAGGCTCGTCGAGCAGCAGGAGCCGCGGCCCGCCCGCCAGCGCCCGCGCCAGCTCGAGCCGGCGCATTTCGCTCGGTGCGAGCGTTTCGCCCAGCTCGCGGCGCCACGAGCCGAGCCCGGCCCAGTCCAGCCACGGATCCGCGTCGAGCCGGCGGCCGCAGCGGATATTTTCCTCCACGGTCAGATGAGGGAAGACGCGCGGCGACTGGAAGGTGCGGGCGACGCCGAGCCGCGCGATCGCCGCCGGATCCCGCCGGCCGAGCTCGATGCCGGCGAGCTCGATCCGCCCGGCGGCCAGCGGCGCCAGCCCGCCCATGGCGTCGAGCAAGGTGGTCTTGCCGGCGCCGTTGGGCCCCACGAGCCCCACGCGCTCACCCGGCCCGGCCGCGACGGTGACGCCGTCGAGGGCCCGCAGGGCCCCGAAGCTCACCACGACGTTCTCCACTTGGAGCATCATGGCTGCTTCGGCGAAACCGCGCGGGCGAGTCGGCGGACCATCCGCTCGTCGAAGATGCCGCGCGGGCGCGCGATCAGGAAGACGGCGACCAGCCCGCCGAAGATGATCATGCGGTAGCCCGCGAGGAATCGGAACGACTCGAGGACGCCGATGTCGAGGGCGACCCCTAGGATCGGCCCGAGCGGCGTGCCGAGCCCGCCCAGCAGCCCGTACGCCAGGCTGTGCACGCCCAGCATCACATCGGCGTGGCCCGGCTCCACGTAGGTCGCATAGTGGGCGAAGAGGCCGCCGCCGAGCCCTGCCAGCGCGCCGGCGGCCACTATCGTCCCCGCCGCGACGCGGGCCGCGCGGACGCCGAGAGCCGCCGCCGCATCCTCATCGTCGCCGAGCATCCGCGCGGCCTCGCCCCAGCGCGAGCGGAGCAGCGCGATCAACCCGGCGACCACCGCCGCGAGGAGCACCCAGATTCCCGCCCCGTAGACCTCCATGGAGACGCCGCTCGTGAACAGGGCGCGGATGCCGCGGAAGCCGTCGGCGCCGGCCGGGCCGACCAGATCGGGCCCGATGGGGAGCCGGTATTCGAAGGTGAGGAGCGCCACGCGCACGAGCTCGCCGAAGGCCAGGGTTCCGGCCGCGAAGTAGAGCCCGCGTGCGCGTGCCATGGGCGCGGCGAAGAGCGCCCCCGCCGCCGCTCCCGCGAGCGCGCCGATTCCCACCCCCAAGGCCAGGGGAGCCCCCCAGAGGGCCGTGGCGATCCCCGCCGCGTAAGCGCCGAGGGCGAAGAAACCCTGCTGGCCGAACGAGATGCGTCCCGCGAGCAGGAGAAGGTAGGCCGACAGCGCGACGAAGGCCTCGATGCCGACGCGGATCACGAGTGATACCGTGTAATCGCTCATCCGCGAGCGCCGCCGCCCGCTGCGCGCGCGCGCGCGGCCGCCACGATGAAGAGCAGGGCATAGGCCGTCAAATCCCGCCACTGCCCGCCCCAGTGTGACAGCGCCTCGGTCTCGACAACTCCCAGGATGAGCCCGCCCACGACGGCGCCCATGAGCGACCCGGCGCCGCCCAGCAGCATCGCGGTGAGCCCCTTGACCGTCGCCCACAGACCGAAGTACGGCGTCACCTGCTGCTGGCTCGCGGCGATCAAGATCCCCGCGGCGCCGCCCGCGGCGGAGGCGATGAGGAATGCCGCCGCGCCCACGGCCGTCACGTTGACACCCATGAGGGCCGCGCCTTCGCGCGAGTCCGTCAGGGCGCGAATCGCGACACCGAACCGCGTGCGATAGAGGAGCAGGAAGAGCGCAACCGTCAGCAGGGTGGCCCCGCCCCACATGAGCAGGCCGTCGGAGCGCAGCAGGATGGGCCCGAGCTCGATCGTGGGCAGCCAGTCAGGCGCCGGATAGGGCATGGTCCTGCTCGGCGCGACCAGCGTCACCAGCTCCTGGAGCTGCATGGACACCGCGAAGGAGGAGATCATGGACACGACCGGCGCCTGGCGCGCGAGGGCGCTGAAGGAGCATCGCTCGACGTAGAGGCCGGCCAGGACGGCGCCCGCCACCGTGAGCGCGGCCACGGGCCAGAGCGAGCCCGGCCGCGCCCAATGCCAGAGGCTGCCGGCGTAGATGCCGACCAGCACGGTGGGGCCGAAGGCCAGATTGAGCCGCCGCAGAACGCCGAAGATGAGAGTGAAGCCCAGCCCGAGCAGCGAGTAGGTGGCTCCCAGCATCACCCCGTCGGCCAGCGGCTGGAGCAGATCCGCCACGCGCGAGCGCTACCTTCCGATCCACCCGGACAGCGCCGTCACAGTGCGCGGATTATCGGATGTGGCGTCGGGTATCGTCAACTATCCGGGTATGAACAGAAAGGCGAACTAGCCTACAATCGGGACCGAGGAGGACGACGATGCCACTCCCGCCCGCCGACTTCGCTAGGACGCTGCTCGAGGAGGCCCAAGAGACCCATCCCTGGCTGCACCATCGTCTCTTTCACTTGATCTACCGCGGAGAGCTGAGCCCGCCCCAGCTTCGGAGCGTCATCCGCCAGCAGGGATGCTTCTTCCTCGACACGCTCCGCCATGCCGCGTGGAAGATCATCTCGGTGGGAGGCTACGCGCCGACCTTCGAGGACCTCGAGCGCCAGCGCGCCCTGATCCCGCTCGTTGTCGAGGAAGGCGGCGAGGACATGGTGGGGGGAAAGACCACGGCCCATGCCTATCTCTTCATCCGGCTCGCCGAGGCTCTCGGCGTCGCGCGGGAGGAGCTCTTCTCGACCGAGTACCTGCCGACGACGATCATCGAGAAGAACGAGCTGTTCCTCCTCCAGCGCTCCGGAACGCTCGAGGCGCTCTGCGGCGGGAACATCGCCACCGAGTCCATCAACCCGGTCCACATGCGCCGGATGGCGGAGGCGATGGAAAAGCACTACGGGGTCGACCACGCGGCGCTCGATTTCTACTACGTCCATGTGGAGGTGGAGGGGGACCACGCCGCTCGTGCCGTCCGCATCCTGTCGAAGCTGGCCGTGAGCGACGAGGAGCAGGCGCGGGGCCGGCTCGCGATGCGTCGCGCCATCACCGCCCGGCGCATCTGCGCCGATGGCTTGCTCGACGCATTCGTCTGAGGAGCGCCATGGAGTACAGGACGCTGGGACGGACGGGGCTGAGGGTCTCGGTGCTGGGCTTCGGCTGTGGCGATGTCGGCGGCATGATGGTGCGAGGCGCGCCGTCGGAGCGTGAGCGCGCCGTCGCCCGCGCCGTCGAGCTGGGAATCAACTACTTCGACACCGCGCCGTCTTACGGCAACGGCCTCTCCGAGCAGCATCTCGGGCAGGCGCTGAAGGCGCTCAAGCCCAGTGTCTACGTCGGGACGAAGTTCCGGCTGGCGGCCAACGACCTGGGCGACGTCGCCCGCGCGATCGGGCGGTCGCTGGACGCGAGCCTCGGCCGCCTCGGCGCGGAGCGTGTCGATCTCCTCCAGCTCCACAACACGGTCGCTTCTGAGCGCGGCGCGAAAGCGCTCGGCGCGGCCGACGTCCTCGACCAGGCCGCCCCCGCTCTCGACAAGCTCCGGCAGCAGGGGAAAATCGGCTTCTTCGGCATCACGGGCATTGGCGACACCGGGGCCCTCCATCGCGTGATCGACTCCGGAGCCATCGACACCGCGCAGGTCTTTTTCAACCTCCTCGACCCGAGCGCGGGATTCGAGGTGCCGCCAGGCTTCCCCGGGCAGGACTTCCGCCGCCTGCTCTCACACGCGCGGGCCCAGCGGGTCGGCGTGATCGTCGTCCGCGTCCTGGCCGGGGGCGCGCTCAGCGGGACGCCGGCGCGCCACCCACTTGCCGCGCCCGCCGTCGAACCGATCGCCACCGGTCCCGATTACGGAACCGACGTCGCCCGCGCCCAGGCGCTCAAGGCGCTCGTGGACGAAGGCCACGCGGGGAGTCTCGTCGAGGCAGCGCTGCGCTTTCCGCTCGGCAGCGACGCCGTCTCGACTGTCCTCCTCGGCTACTCCACCCAGGAGCAGCTCGAGTACGCGGCGGCGTCGATGGCGAAGGGCCCGTTGTCCCCGGCCGCTTTGGACCGGCTGTCCGGGCTCTGGTCCCAGCTCGCCGGCGCCCGCTGAGAGAAGCGAGCGCGGGCCTACCGGCCTTTGATGCCGAGGTAGGCGCGGCTGATCGCCTCGTTGGCCGAGACCTCGGCCGCGGTGCCGTGCAAGGCGACGCGTCCCTGCTCGAGCAGGTAGGCGCGGTGGGCGACGGCCAATGCCAGCCGCGCGTTCTGCTCCACGAGCAGAACCGTGATCCCCTCGCGATTGAGGGTAGCCACGATCTCGAAGATCTGCTCGACGATCATCGGCGCCAATCCCAGCGACGGCTCGTCCATCATGAGCAGGCGCGGCTTGGCCATCAGCGCGCGCGCCACGGCCAGCATCTGCTGCTCGCCGCCCGAGAGCGTCCCGGCGGCCTGGTCCTTGCGCTGGCTCAGGATGGGGAAGCGCGAAAACATCGCCTCGAGATCCGCCGTCACCGCCGCGCGCTCTCGTCCGAGTCGGCCGTAGGCGCCCGCCAGCAGATTCTCGCGCACCGTCATGTGGGGGAAGACGAGACGATTCTCGGGCACGAGCGCGACGCCGCTGGCGACAATGCGATGCGGAGGCAGGCCGGCCAGCTCGCGGCCCTCGAGACTGATGGAGCCGGCGCGCGGGCTGAGAATGCCGGCGATCGTGTAGAGGAGCGTCGTCTTGCCGGCGCCATTGGGCCCCAGGATGCAGGTGATTTCGCCCGGCCGGGCGGTGAGGCTCACGCCCTTGAGCGCCTGGATCATCCCGTAGGAGGTCACGACGTCTTTGACGTCGAGCACGGGCTAGGCCTCCCGGCGGGCGCCGAGGTAGGCCTCGCGCACGCGGGCGTCGTCCTGCACCACCGCCGGCGAGCCCTCGCAGATCTTCTCGCCGAAGTTGAGCACCGCAACGCGATCGGCCACCGCCATGACCAGCTCCATGTGATGCTCGATCAGCACCACGGTCTTGCCGCGCCGCCGGAGCGCCTGGATGCGCTCGCTCAGATCGGCAACCTCCGCGGCGTTCATCCCGGCCGCGGGCTCGTCCAGGAGTAGAAGCTCGGGATCCGCGGCGAGGATCCGCGCCAGCTCGAGCCGGCGCTGCTCGCCGAAGGCCAGGCTGCCCGCCAGCTCGCCGCGCTTCTCGCCCAGCCGGCAGAACTCGAGCGTGGCTTCGATCTGCCGGAGGCGCTCGCGATCGGTCGTCAGCCACCGCATGAACCTGCGTTCCGCCGCGCGGGCGCCCTGGGCGACCCAGAGGTTCTGCCACACCGTGAGTCCGCGGAAGAGGCGGATGTTCTGAAACGTGCGCCCGATACCGGCCGCCAGCACCTGATGCGGCAGCCAGCCGGTGATGTCGCGGTCGCGAAACACAATGCGCCCCGCGCTGGGCGGGAAGACGCCGGTGATCAGGTTGACCATGGTGCTCTTGCCCGAGCCGTTGGGGCCGATCAGGCCCAGGATCTCTTCGGGCGCCACGTGCAGAGCGACGCCATGCACGGCGCGGACGCCGCCGAAGTCCTTGGCCAAGCCGTCTATCGCGAGCATCGAGCTCGGCACGGGCGCCAGGCTAGGCACCGGCGCTCGCGCGGCGGCGGAGTCCCACCAACCGTCGGACGAGCCCCGCGTCGACGAGGCCGTGGGGGCGGAGGTTCATCATGGCCACGATCAGGACGCCGAAGAGCAGGTTGCGCCAATCGCCGAGGAACCGGAGTCCGTCGATCAGCAGCGAGAAGAACAGGACGCCCGCCACCGGCCCGAGGACGCTGCCGGTGCCGCCCACCAGAGCGTAGGCAATGGCGAACGTCGCGAGCAGCACGCCGAAGTCTTCCTGCGAGACGTAGCTGGCGTAATGCGCGTAGAGCGCCCCGGCCATTCCGGCGACGAAGCCTCCGAGCGTCATGGCGGAGACCTTGGCGGCGGTGAGGTTGATCCCGACGCTGGACGCGGCCAGCTCGTCCTCACCCACCGCGCGCAAGACAGCGCCCGCGCGGGAGCGGTCCATCAACCAGAGCCCGAGCAGCACGGCGGCCACGAACAGCCACGTGAAGCCCAGGATGTGGAGCCCGGACCAGCCGTGCTCGAAGTAGTAGGTGATGCCGCGAAAGCCTTCGCCCGCCGCGGGGCCGATCGTGCGGTCACCGACGCGGATGGTGTACTTCAGATTCAGGAAGACCATGCGGACGATTTCGGTGAAGGCCAGCGTGGCGATGACCAGAAAGAGTCCGCGCACGCGAAGGGCCGGGAAGCCGACGAGGAAGCCGAAGAAGCCTCCGACGACGGCGCCCAAGAGGATGGCCGGCACGATGGGCCAGCCCCAGAGCGCGGTGGCCGCTCCCGCGCTGTAGGCGCCCAGCGCGTAGAAGCCCGCCTGCGCCAGCGAGATCTGGCCAGTGAGGATGACGACGTAGGCGGAGAGTCCCAACAGGATGCGGAAGCCGAAGAGCGTGAGCAGGCTGACGTAGAAGTCCATTGGGACTAGCGCCGCGCGGCGGAGCCGAAGAGGCCGCCCGGCCTGAAGACCAGGAAGGCGAAGAGCAGCAGGTAGGTGACCATGTCGCGGTAACCGATGCCGAAGAAGTACAGGGCCTCGTACTCGACGACTCCGAGCAGAAGTCCGCCCACGATGGCCCCGGGGATGGAGCCGAGGCCGCCCAGCACCGCGGTGACGAGCCCCTTGACCGTGAGCGGCAGCGCGAGGAGCGGGGAGAGGTTGCCCACGGCCGAGCCGATGAGGGCGCCGGCCACGCCGCCCACCATGCCGGTGAGGACGAAGACCGCGGCATTGACCCGGCGCAGCCCGATCCCGCAAAGCTGCGCGGCGACGGGCTGCTGGGAGACCGCGCGCGTGGCCAGCCCGAGTCGCGTCCGGAATACCAGCAGCCAAAGGGCCACCATCACGGCGAGGCACACCAGGAACATGAAGGCCAGGTCCCCGCGCAGCAGCCAGGGCCCCAGGTCGAACATGGCCTGGCCCAGAGGAGCCGGAAAGGCCCGCGGCACGCCATTCGTCGCATGCACGATGACCTCTTCGACGAAGAAGAGCATCCCCACGGTAGCCATGAGGGCGGCCAGCGGATAGTCGCCGGGCATCCAGCGGAAGCAGGTAATCTCCACGACGAGCCCGATAAGCCCCGCTGCGGCCACCGAGGCGAGCACGACCAGGGGGAAGGGGGCGCGAGTCAGCTGGAAGACGAGCAGCGCCGCATAGGCGCCGCCCAGGGCGGTGATGCCGAAGGCCAAGTTGAGCTTCTCCATGACGCCGAAGATCATGGTGAAGCCGATGCCGATCAGAGCGTAGGACGAGCCGAAGAGGAAGCCGTTCAGCGCCTGCTGAACGACGTCGAGGGCGAGGTCACTCATGAGACGGAACGGGCGCGCCCACCCCTGACCGGGAGCGAGCGCGCCCGCCGTGACCGTGCTTTACCGCGGGTCGAAGAGCACGGCCCAGTCCGAATTGCGGGCCTGGGCGAAGACATAGGGCTTGGTGGACTCGCGGTCCTCCGTGCGCTGAACCTTGCCGAGAAGCCCGTTGAACTCCTTCACCTGGGCGAGGCCGTCACGCACCTTCCGGCGGTCCGAGGCCACCGTGGTGGGCTTGCCTTCCACGCCCGACGACTCGATGACCATCTTCAGCACCTGGATGTTCTCGTACACCGCCGCCGAGTGCAGGTCCACGTTGCCCTTGTATCGCTCCGCCACGGTCTTGGCCACGCGCTTGGCCTCGGGTGTCACCGGCGCGAACCCGGTGGGGATGATCATGCCCTCAGCCTCGGGGCCGCAGCCCACCATGGTCTCGAGCGTGGCCGAGGAAGTCAGCCCGACCATGACCTTGGGCTTCACCCCCTGGCGCTTCATCTCGCGCAGCGCGCCGCAGGTGGTGAAGGGATGGGCGGCGATGCCGATGATGTCGGGCTTGGCGCGGCGGAACTTGCCCACCTGGGTCGAGAACTCGGTATCGTTGAGCAGCCACTTTTCCTGGCCCAGCACCTCGAAGCCCGCCGCCTTGGCCGCCGCCTCCATGATGCCGGCATTGGCATTGCTGTGGGCGAAGTCGCTCTCGACGCCGATCATCACGGTCTTGGCGTCGGGGTTCTTCTCCTTCAGCCACTTGAACAGGTGGTTGTACATCGTGGGCTCGTGCGGCACGTTCCGGAAGGACCACTCAGAGATCTTGGCCAGCCCGGGCTTGATCGCCGTGTCGGTGAAGATCGGGAACTGCAGCCCCGAGTCTCCGGCGTCGCCCGCCTTGCGCTGCAGGATGCCGAAGAGCGGCTCGGCCACATTCGAGCAGGTCGGGCCGATGGAGACCAGCCAGTCCTCGCTGGCCAGCTTGCGGATCACCGAGATGCCTTCCTCGGCATTGCACCGCTCGTCCACGTAGGTGGTCACGATCTTGGCGCGGGAGCCGTCCTTGAGCTTGATACCGCCGGCGGCATTGATCTCGTCCGTGGCCATGTCGAGCGTGGCCTTGGCGTTGACGCCGAAGGTGCGGACGACCCCGCTCATGGCGCCGACGCCTGCGATCTTGATGACGCGGTCCTGGGCCCAGGCCGGCTCCCAGGTCATGGCGGCGACGAGCGGCGCCAGAACGAAGAGGATGGAAAGGACGACCATGGCTGTGCGCTTCATGCGGATACCTCCATTGCTTGATATACGCGTTGAGTGGCCTCGAGCGGCGGAAGTATCGGGCCGTCTGGTGGCCGGATGATAGCCCAAGGACAGAGGGCGGGCAACGGGCAATTCCGCACCGGGGCGGGGATGCCGAGCGGGCTGGAAGACCTTGAATTGTCTCGCTTTGCTCTGCTATAGTCGCCGGATACGTAGCAGCTCTGTTTGGGAGGCCCGGGAGGAGTATCGATGGGGGATGCGAGCCTGAAGGCCTATTTCGACTGGACCCGGGAGCTGTTCGATCGGGCCAAGATCTTCGACAAGCCCGAAGCCCTGCGTGGGATCCGCGTGCTCGAGCTCACCACTCTGGTGCTGGGGCCAACCACGGCGGACTTCCTGGGCGAGTTCGGCGCCGAGGTCGTCAAGGTGGAGTTGCCGCCGGGCGGCGACACCATGCGGTACGTGACGCCCGAAGCCACCTACTGGAAGAATGCCTCGATGGGTTTCTTCCCCGAGAACCACTCCAAGTACCACGTGGGCATCGATCTGCACTCCGACGACGGCAAGAGCCTCTTCAAGCAGCTCGCGGCCAAGTCCGACATCATGGTCGAGAACTTCCGCGCGGGCACGCTTGACAAGTGGGGGATCGGCTACCGCCAGATGCGGGAGGTGAACCCGCGGCTCATTTACGTGGCCGATTCGGGCTTCGGCCAGTGGGGCCCGTTCTCCCAGGGGCGCGCGTCCTACGACGCGGTGGCGCAGACGGTCTCGGGCATGATCGGCATCACCGGCTTCCCGGGCCGGCCGCCCATCCTCTGCGGCATTTTCATCGGGGACTGGTTCGGCGGGCTCATGGCCGCCACGGCCGCCCTCGTCGCGCTGCACCACCGCAACCGGACGGGCGAGGGACAGTTCATCGATTTCGCCCAGAGCGAGGGGCTGATCCGCACGCTCGACTGGACCTGGCTGCGGCTCGGGCTCACGGGCCGTGACCGTGGGCCCGCGGGCAATCGCGACGCCGCCTTGGTGCCGGCCGAGATCTTCCCCTGCCGCGACGGCTACGTGGCGATATGCGCGGCCCGCGACGGGGAATTCCAGGGGCTCTGCGCGGCGATGGGCGAGGCGGCGCTGGCCAAGGATTCCAAGTACGCCACGCTCGAGGCCCGCCAGAAGCCAGAGAACATGAAGACCCTGCTGGAGCAGATCCGCGGCTGGGCGGCCAAGCAGGCGAGGCAGGAGATCGAGGCGGCGGCGGTCAAGCACGGCTTTGCCGCCGCGCGCGTGGCGACGGCGAAGGACAAGCACGACGACGACCACCTGCGGGCGCGCGGATCGGTGTGGGAGTACGAGGACCCGCTCTACGGGAAGATGATGGAGCAGGGGCCCGCGCCGAAGCTCAGCGAGACGCCGGCGCGGATCAGGTGGGCCGCCAAGCCGGTGGGCTGGCATAACCACGACGTGTTCACGCGGCTGCTCGGGCTCTCGCCGCGCGAGATCAAGGGGCTGGAGGAGCGGAAAGTGGTCGGCCAGTGGGCGGACCGCAATGGCGCCAGGCCGCCGGCCGAGTGGGACGGGAGGACGCGGATATGAGCGACGCTCACGCTCATGTCCACGAGGCCATCATCCCCTGGACGCAGTACGCCCAGGAGCTCTGTGATCCCAAGCGCGTGCACGAAAAGCCCGAGGCGCTGGACGACCTCAGGGTGCTGGATTGCTCCAGCGGCAACTTCGCCGCGCTCTTCACCTCGTCCATCCTGGCCGAGTTCGGCGCCGAGGTGATCCGGGTCGAGCCGCCGGCGGGCGACGTGGCCCGGCTGTTCACTCCCGAGGGGCTGAAGCACAAGGACACGGGGCTGGGGTATCTGGTCGAGGCGCGGAACAAGCGCCACATCACCCTCGATCTCCACCAGGAAGAAGGGCGGCTGCTTCTGGCGCGGCTCGCGCGCCACATGGATGTGGTCATCGAGAGCGAGCTGCCCGGGCAGATGGATGCCTGGGGCATCGGCTACCGCCAGCTCTCGATCCTCAATCCCCGGCTGATCTACCTGGCGTTCTCGACCAATGGGCAATTCGGGCCGCGGGCGGCCGAGCGGGTGCCAGATTACGACGTTACGAGCCAGGCCCTCTCGGGGGTTCCCTATGTCTCCGGCGAGCCCGAAGGGCAGGGGCCGGCGGAATCCGCGGCTCCCACGAAGCAGGGCAATTGGATCGCCTGGTACGTGGGGGGCGGCTTCGGCGCGCTCTCCGTCCTCGCCGCGCTGGCCTGGCGCTGGCAGTCCGGGCGGGGGCAGTTCATAGATCTCACGCCGGCCGAGGCCGAGATGCGCCTCAGCGATGCGGGCGTCATCTGGTATCACGTCGCCCAGCGCATCCAGGAGCGGGTGGGAGGCCTCCACATCCAGGTCTTTCCGTATACCCTGATCAAGACTAAGGACTCCTACTCCTTCATCGCCGGCTTCTCCGACGTCAATTTCCAGGGCCTCACCAATATCATGGGCCACCCGGAGCTGCGTGAGCCCTTCGCCACCACCAAGGACCGCATCCTCAAGGCGCGCCAACTCCACCAGGAGCTGGAGAAATGGTCGGGCGAGCTGTCCTCCCAGGAGATCCTCGAGCGGGTCCAGGACTACATGCTCAATAAGCGGGGTCCGGGCACGGTGGCCACGGCCCGGCTCAACCGGCCGCAGGACACCCTGGCCGAATCGCATTGGTGGGACCGGGGGGTCTTTCAGAAGGTAGACGACCCCGACTATGGCGAGCTGCTGCTCCAGGCCCCGCCCTGGAAGATGTCGGCCACGCCCCCCCGGATAAAGTGGGCCTGCAGGCCTGTAGGTGCTGACAACCAGTTCGTGTACCTTAGATACCTAGGGCTGGGCGGGGAAGATCTTAAGGCCCTCAGGGCCAAACGGGTGATTTGACGTCCCCGGCGCAGCCGGGAGGGGAGGAGACAAGAATGAACAAATCCAAGTGGATATGCGCGGTTCTCATCGCGGTGCTGGCCCTCGGCCTGCCTCTGGCGGCCCTGGCCCAGCTCAAGGTCGATCAGCCGGCGCGAGAGCCTTATCCGTATCCCGGCTCGGCCGCCAGCGCCGCGGCGCCGGCGCCCCCGGATCCGGAGCTCGAGCCTAGCGACGGCGACAAGGTGGGGGCGGCCTTCCTCAATGCGGCCTATGTCCCAGGCAAGGTAATCCTCTGCGGCATCGGCACTCTCACCAGCGCCTTCGTCATGGGAATCACCTTCGGCAGCGGCTACCGCGCGGCCATCGGCGTGTTCAAAGAGGGCTGCCACGGGACCTGGGTGCTGACGCCCGAGCACGTGAGCGGCAAGATCCCCCCCAAAGAGGACGTCGACTAGCCCTCCGCCCGGCCAGCCCGGTCGATGGCGAAGATCCCCGCCAGCTATCTGCCCGCGCGCGGGCTCTGGCCTGAGCGCGTCTACACGCTGCCGGAGCACCGCGCCTATCCTCAGCTGACGACGGTCAAGCACATCCTTCGGAACCAGATCACGTAGCCGATTGTCCGCAACGCCCCGCTGGATCGCCCCGCTGTTCTTCGTCGTTCTGCTCGCCGCTTTCGCGGCTGGCATCTGGGGCAGCTACCGAGCCGTCTTCCCTGCCAAAGGTCTCTACCGGGTGACCGGGGTCTACCAGAGCCGCGCGGGCGACACCATGATCCTGGTCAGGCATGATGCCGTTCCCGGCCTCATGGAGGAGATGAACTCGATGACGTTCTTTGTCGAGTCCAAGGACCTGCTCGATCGGGCCGATTTGAACCCCGGCGACCGCGTCCGGTTCACCATCCGGCAGGTCCCGGACCGGCTGCTGGTGGTCGAAATCCAGAAAATCAGATAAGGGAGCCCTTTCTGCTAAGGTAGGAAGGTTATGAGATTTCGCCGCCGTGTCGCCCGCGCCATGAGCCTGCGCGAGGCCGCCTCCGTGGTCTTCGGGCTGGCCGCACTGCTGCCCATCATGCTGCTGGTCGCCCTGCTCTCCCGTTACGACATCCTCAGGCACACCGACGCGCTCCTCTTCGTGCTCCTGGCCCTGGTCGTTTCCGTGCTCGGCTTCGTGGTCTTCCGGCGCATGGTGGACCAGGTCGCGCGGCTTGCCCAGGGCCTCCAGGCGCCCGCCGCGACGAGGGCCGCCACCGCGGATGTCAAGCCCGCCGCGGTGCCGGGGCTCGGGCGGGTGGCCGAGATCGGCCAGGTCGCCGACGCGTTCCACAACATGCTGGACGACCTGCGCACCGCCACCCAGCGCCTCGAGGACCTGGTCTTCAAGCTGGGCACGTTGAACGAGATGGTCGAGCTTGCGGCGCGGATTCCGCGGATCCAGGAGCTGCTCGGGCTGGTGCTGCAGACCACCATGCGGGCGGTGCGGGCCACGGTGGGTTCCATCATGATCCTCGATCGGGACCGCCGCGTGCTCCGGCTGGCCGCCTCCCGCGGCATTCCCGAGGATGTGGCGGCCGCCGCCGAGGTCAAGGTGGGCGACGGCATCGCGGGCAGGGTGGTGGAGATGGGCGAGCCGGTGCTGGTGGACGACATCGAGGCCGACCCGCGCTTCAAGCAGCCCAATGCCCCGCAGTACGGCAGTGGCTCGTTCATCTGCATGCCGATCCGCGTGGGCGACCGAGTGGTCGGCGTCATCAATATGGCGAAGCGGAAGGAGACCGGCGACCCCTCGACGCCCCGCCTCCAGCCCTTCAGCAATACCGACCTTCAGTTCCTCAACGCGCTCATGACCTACATCGGCTATGCCGTGGACAATGCCCGGCTGCTGGAAGAGGCGCAGCAGTCGGCCCAACAGCTCCAGGGCGTGGTGGACGACTTGAAGGCGACGCAGGCTCAGCTCGTGCGCGGCGAAACGCTCCGGGCCATGGGTCAGCTCTCCTCCGGCATGGCGCACCATCTCAACAACCTCTTCGCCGTGATCCTGGGGCGGACCGAGCTCCTGCTGAGCAAGGTGGACGAGGCGGGCGTGCGCCGCTCGCTGGACATCGTCCAGCGCACCGCGCAGGACGGCGCCGAGGTGGTCCGGCGCGTCCAGCGCTTCAGCCGCGTACAGCCAGTATCCGAACCCGAGGCGGTGGACCTCAACCATCTGGTCGAGGAAGTGGTCGAGCTCACCAAGCCGCGCTGGCACGATGAAGCGCTCCTTCGCGGCAGCACGATCGAGGTGGGCGTGGACACCGGCGCGATCCCGGCCGCGGCGGGCGAGCCGGCGCCGCTGCGCGAAGTCCTGATGAACCTGCTGCTGAACTCCACCGACGCGATGCCGCAGGGCGGGCGGATCACCTTCAAGACCTGGACGGCCGACGATCATGTGTACTGCGCGGTCAGCGACACGGGCATCGGCATGTCGGACGACGTGCGGCGGCGCGCGCTCGAGCCGTTCTTCACCACCAAAGGGCCCAAGAGCACCGGGCTCGGGCTCAGCGTCGCCTACGGCACGCTCCAGCGCCACGGCGGCACGCTGACCATCGAAAGCGCCGAGGGGCAGGGAACGACGGTGACCATCAGCCTGCCGCTGGCGTCCAGGACGCTGGCCACGAGCCGGGCTCGCCCCAGCGCCGCCGTCCCGGGCGTGCCGCTTCGGGTGCTCGTCATCGACGACGAAGTCCAGGTGCGGGCCACGCTGTCCGACATCCTCGAGAATCAGGGGCACAGAGTGGTGCAGGCCTCGGGCGGCCAGGAAGGACTGGGGCTGCTCGAGAAGGGCCAGGTCATCGATCTGGTCCTGACCGATCTAGGAATGCCCGACATGACGGGCTGGGACGTGGCGCGCGGTGTCCGGGAGCGCTGGCCCGAGATGCCGGTTGGTCTCGTGACGGGCTGGGGGGAGCAGGATCTCACTCCCGAGGAGCGCGGCCGCGTCAACTTCGTGCTGACCAAGCCCTTCGATCGCCAGCTATTGCGCGAGGCGCTGGCCCCGATTCGCCCCCGGCCTTAATCTCCCTCTCCCCTTCGGGGAGAGGGCAGGGTGAGGGGATCGGCTTAGCGCCGTTCCCGCTTCGGCATCTCCCTCACGTAGCGCATCACCTCGCGGATCTCCTCATCGGAGAGATGGAAGCCGAAGGCCGGCATGCCCGGCTTTCCGATCGTCGCCCCGCCGTGCTTGATCAGCGTGAAGAGGTATTCGTCCGAGAGCGCCTCGGTGGCCCGAGGATCAGCCAGGTTGCCGGGGCGCATGAGGAAGAGCGTCGCCCGCCACGAGCCGCGCCCATTGGCGCCGTGGCAGGTCGCGCATTGGCCGAGATAGATTCGCTGGGCGGGCGCGGCATTCTTCGGCACCGGATGGGGCAGGAATAGGATCACGAGCGCGCTGCCCGCCAGCATGAACAGGGCCGGTCCCACGATGATGAGCAGCCACTTGGCTCTCACGGCGGTCGAGAATACCACGCCCCTGTCAGGGCCGCGGGGCGCCGCCCGGGCCGATCTCGAGCAGCGTCCGGCTGAGCCGCTCGTCGGCGAGCATTTCTTGTCCCGTGCCGCTCGCGACGACGCGTCCCTCGTCGAGCAGATAGGCCCGCGTCGCCAGCCTCAGCAGCCGTCGCACGTGCTGCCCTGCCGCGAGAATCGTGAGGCCGTCGGCGGTGATGGCCCGCACGGCCTGGCAGAAGCGGTCGGTCACGGCGCGCGCCAGCCCGAGGAAGGGATCATCCAGGCAGAGCAGCCGCGGACAGGCCATGAGGCCGCGCGCCAGCGCCAGCATCTGCTGCTCGCCGCCCGAGAGGATTTCCGCGGGCGCGCGCTGCTTGTCCTCGAGCACGGGGAAGAGCGTGAAGATTGTCCGCAGCGTGCTGTCGCGCCGCACCCGGGCGTGAGGCAGGAAAGCACCCAGCTCGAGATTCTCGCGCACCGACAGCGGGCCGAACAGACGGCGCCCCTCCGGGATCATGCCGAGCCCGCGCGCCGCGATCTCGTAGGGCGCGCGACCGTCGATCCGCTCGCCGTCGAGCCGGATCTCGCCGGCCTGCACGGGCACGAGCCCCGTCAGCGCCCGCATCAAGGTAGACTTGCCGGCGCCGTTGGGCCCGACCAGCGCCACGAACTCCCCCGCGCGCACCTCGAGCGTCAGCCCCTGGAGCACCTCCAGGTCGCCATAGCCCGCGTGGACGTCGCGCACCTCGAGCAGAGTCATGGGGTCAGGTTTGAGTCCCGGAGGCCGGCTCCACGGCTGGCGGTCTCATCGGGGCGCCACTCGACGGCGCCGAATCGAGTGTGACCCAGGAAGTTGTAGGAGAGGCTGACAGTTTCCACCGACTGGTGCCTGTGGCCCAAGCCGGGAAAACGCGCATCGCGGCTCGAGAGGAGGTACTGGAGCCCGATGGCATGGGGGCCGTATAGGCGCACGGTGAATCCCGCGCTCCCGCGCGCGATGATCTCCCCTCCAAAGTCGTTGGTGCTGACCCCGCCTCCAGAGCCCGTCCCGGCCACGTAGTACTGCCGCCCCGACGCCTCGACCATGACCCGGTCGCCGAAAATGAGGCGCAGCCCGAGGAGCGCCTGCGGGATCAGGCCATAGTGATAGTCGCGCTCGGCCCTGTCGGCGACCGTGCCGGCCGCGCCGAAGCCGAGGCCGGCCAGGGCGGTGCCCTGAAGGGCCACCTCGCGCGAGAGCCACCACTGCGCGATGGTGCCGAGGGAGACGGCCGTGGTCGAGACGCGGAAGATCTGCGGTGACAGGTAGTCGTAGTTCCCGAAGAGGCCCCACACCCCGCGATACGCGTCGCCCCATTCGTACTTCGCGCCGACGAGGAGGCCGCGAATCGAGGCGTTCTCGATGGCGTTGGCGACGGTACTGGCGTTCGGCACCGCGGTGAACTCGAGGTGGAAGTAGTCGAACGGGCGCGTGTATCGATAGCCGGGCTTCCCAGGGAGCCCGTAGTCCATGGAGAAGTCGGCGCTTCCCTCCTGCCGTTTGGCCTGGGTCGCGAGGCCTCCGTCGGTCAGGTCGGTGGTGAGGGTGGCGCCGAGTCGAAAACGGATGAAGATGGCCGGATCGCGGCTCGGGAAGATGGGCTTGAATCGGTCGCCAAAGACGATGCGGTTGAAGCCGGTGGGTGGAGAGAGCACCGCCGCGCCCAGCTCGCGCCAAAACCCCGGGGTTTCGCCTCCACCCTCGAGCAGCAGGCTGGCCATCCGAAACATCGCCTCGCCCACGAAGGTCCCGCCGATGCCGCTCGCGATGTTGTCATTGAGGGAGGGCGGCGTGGTCTCCCCGTAGGTCTCCCAGAGGAAGCTGCCGGCGAGGGTGTACAGCGCGGACTGCCAGTAGCTGAGGCCGGCCGATCGCGCAAATCCGTAGTAGATGCCTCCCTGATACGGATGCCCGAGCTGGTTCACGCTGAACGGGTCCCTGTCGATCACCTCCGGACTCGTCAGGTTCCTCCTGACCGAGTGCTCGTCGGTGCCGTACAGCTTCGAATCGATCACGTGCCGGTTGAACTGATTGAGCCCGAAGATGAACCCGCCGATTTCGAGGGCCGGAATGGCATAGCTCTTGCCGGCCCCCGTCTCCCACGACAACACCTCGTCGGCGGAGGCCGCACCCGGCGTCACGAGGGCGAAGGCGAGAGCGCCGGTGAGGAGCGCCAGTCGCACAACCGCGAGGTCACGCGGGTCAGCCATGGACCAGAGTGGCATCGACGTGCAGAAGAAGGAAAGTCAAAGCAGCGCCGCAGTGATCAGTCCAGCAGCGCGATGACGCGGGCCGGCGCAGATTCCGTCCGCCACTTCGCCGGCAGCGCGATCACCTTTACCCTGGATGGGATCTGGTCGAGGTTCATCAGGTTCTCGATCTGGAACGTGATCCTCGGCAGGATCGTCCGGTGAACGCGCATTCCGCTGGTCAGGATCTGGCCCGCCTTTTCGTAGTCGGCGCCCTTCTCCTCCTGCGCGAAGTCGTAGCCCAGCACGGACGGCTGGCGCGCCACCAACCACTCTGCCGAAGACTGCGTGAGACAGGGCGAGTCGTCCCACCACTTGGGATCCATGGTGTTGTGGCCCTTGGGCCAATCGGTGCGCACGAACAGCATCCCGTGGGGTTGGATCGTGATGCCCTGCGCCTCGAGCGCGCGCTCGGCGCGATCCATATCCTCGGGCATGATCCGTGCGTTCGGAAAGCCCTTGAACGTGAGGTCGAGCACGATCGCCTCGCCGATCATCGCGTCGAGGGGCAGCTTCTCGATGTTCGGCATGTCACGAAAGAAGTGGTGCGGCGAGTCGATATGCGTGCCGGCGTGCACGGTCATCTCGACGACATTGGAAACGAAGCCCTTCTCCTCCCACTTCACGATTGGCTTGAGTTTGAAGTAGTATTCGTCTTTCGCAAAGGGAGCGGAGTCGCACTCTTCCACCGTCATGCTCAGATCCACGATGCGCATGCTCTGATCTCCTCTTGGTATTGACAGTCGCCGGGCGGTGACCGGGCGTCGCTAGGCGGGCACCGCCGTTACGTCGATCTTGACCTCGGTCGCGGCCGCGACCGTGCGGTAGAGGGGTCAACGGTTCCGGTAGATCTGCACGAGGTCTTCGGCCTGCGCCTGGGTCACGCCCGCCAGTTCGAAGCGCATGGCGACGCTCGCAAAACGGTTCGGCTCGGCGCCCGGGCGGACGCCCTCGATCGTGATGTCCATGCGCTTGAGCGGCATGCCCTTGTCCTGAGCGTACAGCTCGATGAGGGTCACGCCACAGGACGAGATGCCGGCGAGAAACGCCTCGCTGTTGGTGAAGGCATCCGTCCGGGGATGCG
>Ga0207646_10001294_pt1 | contig 31152 bp, 28 predicted proteins | sample KBSK5502metaG_FD_184343 | JGI IMG/M metagenome (GOLD analysis project Ga0207646, IMG submission 184343) | Corn, switchgrass and miscanthus rhizosphere microbial communities from Kellogg Biological Station, Michigan, USA - KBS K5-50-2 metaG... | ecosystem: Host-associated > Plants > Roots >... | reverse complement strand
CGGCGGGTCGGCGTCGTCCCGGCTCTTCCAGGAGATCCGGGAGAAGCGGGGCATGGCCTATTCCGTCTATTCATTCGCCTCGCAATACACGGACACGGGCCTCGTGGGCATCTACGTCGGCACTCGCGAGGAGAACCTCGGGCCATGCGTCGAGATCGCAGGCGAGCAGCTCGCCGACATCGCCGCCGGCAATCTCCAGCCGGAAGAGATCGCGCGGGCGAAGGAGAACCTGAAGGGGCGGATCATGCTCTCGATGGAGTCCACGTCGAACCGGATGACGAGGCTCGGGAAGTCGCTCATCACGGACACGGAGCTCCTCTCGTTCGAGCGGATCATCGCGGAGATCGAGGCGGTCGAGCCCGAGGAGGTCGCCGAGCTCGCCGGGCTTCTCTTTGCCCCGGAAAAGCTTTCGATCTCCGGCATTGGCCCGACCGAGCGGATCTTTCGGGCGGCTGCACGCCGCATCAACCCAGCCGTGCTCGCCCGCGCTGCATGAATATCCGCGAAAGATGCTGCGCATTTTCCGCGGGCCGAGTTAGTACCTTCGCTCCGCTCGGTAGATGAAGATCACCCTCAACGGACGCCGAGGCAAGGTCGGGCTCGTCCTCGGGCCGGCGCTGGAAGACGCGGGGCACGAGCTGGTCGAGTTAGACGCGGCCGAAGCCATAATCGATTTCACGAGCCCCGACGCGGTCGAGGGGAACGTGAGAGCTGCGCTCGAACGCGGGATTCCGAGCGTGATCGGGACGACGGGCTTCGACCACGCGAGCGTGGACGCGGCGGCGCGCGAGCGGGGAATCGCGTGCTTCCATGCGCCGAACTTCGCGGTCGGCGCAGTGCTGATGATGCGGTTCGCGCGCGAGGCCGCAGCGCAGATGCCACGTGCCGAGATCATCGAGCTGCACAACGAGGCGAAGAAGGATGCTCCGTCCGGGACCGCGAAGGCGACCGCGGCGCTCCTGGGTGGGGAACCGGCGATCCATTCTGTGCGCCTGCCAGGCCTGGTCGCCCATCAGGAAGTCCTGTTCGGCGGGGACGGCCAGCTCTTGACGATTCGCCACGACACGTTTTCGCGTGAGGCGTTCGTGCCGGGCGTCCTCCTCGCTCTCGAGCGACTCGACGGGCTGCCGCCGGGCCTGACCGTCGGGCTGGACGCGCTGCTCTGAGCCGACGTGGCTGAAACCTCACGCGTGGCCGAGTCGGATCTCCCGGAGCTTCTGCCACTCGTGCGTGCGTACTGCGATTTCTACGACGTCGCTCCGACCGACGACGCGCTGCTCGAAGTCTCGCGCGCGCTGATCGCCCATCCGGACCGGGACGGCGTACAGCTGATCGCACGCGACGACGGAGACGACGCGATTGGCTTCGCGACCGTCTACTGGACCTGGGACACACTGATCGCGGCCCGCACAGGAGTCATGCACGATCTCTTCGTCGTTCCGCCGGCCCGCGGAACGGGCATCGCGGATCTGCTCATCGCAGCGTGCGTCGACGAATGCCGTCGGCACGGAGCCGCGAAGCTGAGCTGGCAAACCGCGCGCGACAACATGCGCGCCCAAGCTGTGTACAAGCGCGTCGGCGCCACCAGGGAAGAGTGGGTCGACTACTGGCTCGGCGTCAGTCCAGGGTCTTCGTGAAGCGCGTGCCGGTCTCCTCGAGCCCGACTCGCCGATAGAACGCGTGCGCGTCCTCGCGACGCGCCGCGGTCGTCAGGAACAGGAGCACGCAACGGCGGGCGCGCGCCTCTGCCTCGAGCTCGTCGACGAGCGCACGGCCGATGCCCTCGCCCCGGTGAGACTCGTCGACCACGAGCGCACCGATCTTCGCAGCCGGGCGTTCGTGCTCGATGGTCGGCGAGGCGTGCAGATGAGCGAGACCGACCACCTCGTCCTCGAGCACGGCGACGACGACGCGGTCGCCGACGATCACGAGCCGCTCGAGTCGCGACGGCACGGCCGCAGCCTCGGTCTCGTAGCCCAGCTGACCGAGCAGTGAGGCGATCGCGGCCCCGTCGTCCGCCCTGGCATCCCGAATCGTCAGACCCACGCCGAGTAGACTAGTGGCGTGCTGGGCGAGGCCCTGACCGCGATCGTCACGCCATTCAAGCCCGACGGCACGATCGACTTCGAGCGTTTCAGCGATCTGGCGCTACACCTGGTCGAGAACGGGTCAGACGGAATCGTCGTCGCCGGGACGACCGGGGAGAGCCCGACGCTCACGGACGACGAACGGCTCGAGCTCTTCCGTGTCGCCGTCGACACCCTGCGCGGGCGGGCTACCGTCGTCGCCGGGACCGGCACCTACTCCACGGCTCACTCCGTCCACCTGACGCGTGAAGCGCACGAGCTCGGTGTAGACGCCTTCCTCGTCGTCACGCCGTACTACAGCAAACCCCCCGCGCGCGGAATCGTCGAACACTTCCGTGCGATCGCCGACGTCAGCGACAGGCCGATCGTCGTCTACAACATTCCCGGTCGGGTGGTCGTCAACATCGAGCCGGAGACGATCGTCGAATTGGCCGAGATCCCGAGCGTCCGGGCGGTCAAGCAGGCGAACGCCGACCTCGTCCAGGCCCGGCGCATCGTCGGTGAGACGGACCTCGCGCTCTACGCGGGAGACGACGTTCTCATCCTTCCGTTCCTCGAGCTGGGAGGGATCGGCGGTGTTTGTGTACACACGCACGTCGTCGGACCGCAAGTCCGGCGCATGATCCGGTCCTTCCACGAGGGTGACGTGGACACGGCGCGCCAGATCGACGAGGACCTCCAGCCGGCTTACGAGCTCCTGCAGGTGCAGGTCAATCCCATTGCGATCAAGGCGGCGCTCAATCTTCTTGGCCATGGCGTCGGCGGCCTCCGTCTACCGCTCGTCGAGGCGAGCGAGGGCGAGGTCGCGCTCGTCCGCGACTGTCTCGAGCGGCTGGGCGTCCTGAGCGGCGCGCCCGTCTAGCTCCGGGCGGTCCGCCAGGGCGAGCCCGATCTCGTCGAGCGAGTCGAGGAGGGCGAGCTCGACGTGCCGCGGCGGAAGCTTCGGTGCGGCGACGACGAGAAAGCCCACGAGCGCGCTGTTGTCGCGCCGCAAGGGCAGCGCGACGACGACTCCGCTGCGCCCGAGCTCCGCTCCTGCGGCGACGATCGCTTCACGACCGCCTTCCGCCTCCCGTACCAGCAACCCGGTCAGCGCCGCAACCGGAAGAGGGGCGTCCCCGAGTGACTGCTCGACCGAGCCGCCGAGCCCGTCCTCGTCCCATGACATCAGGGCGATCCAGTCGTGGCGCCACACGCCGGCGACGGCCTGCGCCACGCGCACGAAGACGCGGTCCCGTTTCTCTCCTGTGCCAAGAGCGCGGTGGAGCGCCGCGCCGGCCCGCTCCGCCCGCAGGCGAATGAGAGCGCGCAAGGTCAGCCCGGCAACGGCGATGCCTCCACCCGTGGCGGCCAGCCAATCCTGGGCGAACCCGAGTCCGGCGAGCGCGATGACGACCCCGCCCAGCGCGACCAGCTCCGGCCGCTCCTTCAGCTCCCCCGGGCCGCTGAGACCGATCTGATAGGGAGCGGTCGCGCCGCGCAGCTCCGTCAATTCCTCCGCCGAGAGCACCATCGCGGGATCGGCCCCGCGCTGGACCGCGACGAACGCTTTCGCCACCGTCGGGTGGAACTGTGTCCCGGCGTGACGTTCGATCTCCAGCAACGCGTCCTCTTGCGTAAGGCCGTCGCGATACGGGCGATCGGTGGTCATGGCGTCGTAGCTGTCGGCAACGATCAGAAAGTGCGATGCCAGCGGTAGGTCGTCGCCGCCGACGCCGTAGTAGCCCCGGCCGTCAACCCGTTCGTGGTGAAGCTCCACCGCCCGCGCCTGCGTGGCGACGAACTCGAAGCGCTGCAACAGACGCGCGGAGAGCCGCGGGTGGCGACGCATCGCCGCCCACTCGACGCCGTCGAGCCGCCCTTGCTTGCGCAGGAGCGACGCGTCCACAGCGACCTTCCCGAGGTCGTGCAGGCGGCCTGCCCATCTCAGCCGGTCGATCTCGGAGAACGGCAGCTGGAGCGCGCGGGCAAGTCCGTCGACGTAGCCCGCAACCCGCAGTGAGTGTCTGTACGTGGAGGGATCGCGTTCGTCGACGATGTTGGCGAACGTTTCGAGCGCTCGCAGTGTCTCGCGTTGGAGGCCTGCCAGCCGCAGCTGCACTTGCTGCACTGCGAACGCGACCGGCACCAGGACCGTCACGTCCCACGGGTGGCTGATCGCAAGAAGCGCAAGCGTCGCGCCGAGGCCGATCTCGCCGGCGCCGGCCACGAGGCGCGGGTCGAAGGTCTCGCGCCGGCGGACGACGTCGAGCAGGAGGGCCCGCGCGGTCAGATAGACGAGCGCGAGGACTACGAGAGGAATGAGGTCCGCGAGGAGCCGAAGGCTGCCGATGTGTCCGCCGGCGACTTCGAAGACCAGCCCGCTCGCGCACGCGGCGATCGCGCCGGCGCTCGCGTCGAAGGCGATGTTGCGAAGAGCCCGGCCGCGGAACATGCCTCCTGCGACCACGCCCGTTGCGGCCACCAGAGCGCCGGCCCACGGACCGAGCATGATGATCGCGGCGACCTGCACGGAGGCGGCGAGCCGGAAGCGCTCCCATTGCATGGGCTCGCGGGCACGCTCACGATCCGATTCCTCGAAGAGCTCGACGAGGATGATCCCGGCGAGGAAGAGGGCGAACGCCGTCTGCTCGATCCCGGAGAGCCTGGTGAGCGAGATCCCGAGCACGCCCAGGCCCAGGGCGCTCGTGACCGACGAGGATCCAAAAGGCCGCATGCGGCCCTTATCGGCCAGAACCGGCCTCCCGCTTAGACTGGAGACCGATGGGTGATACCTGCAGGATCGTCGCTCTGGGCGGCCTCGGCGAGGTCGGGAAGAACATGACCGTCTACGAGTGCGACGGCGCGATCGTCGTCGTCGACGCCGGCCTGGCCTTCCCGCGGGACGAACATCTCGGCGTCGATCTCGTCCTGCCGGATTTCTCCTACCTGCGCGAGCGGGCGAGCTCGATCAAGGCGGTGATCCTCACGCACGGCCACGAAGATCACGTCGGCTCGCTGCCGTACCTGATGCGCGAGGTCGGCGTCCCCGAGGTCTGGGCGACGCGGCTGACGCTGGGGTTGGTCAAGTCCAAGCTCGACGAGCACGGGCTGTTGCGGGCCGCCGAGCTGCGCGAGGTGCACCCCGACGACCCGGCGCGCGAGCTCGGGCCGTTCCGGATCTCGTTCGTGCGAATGGCACACTCGATCCCCGATTCGGCAGCCGTGGTGCTCGAGACGCCCGCAGGGCGAATCGTCCACACGGGCGACTACAAGCTCGACCACACTCCGGTCGACGGCCTCAAGACCGATGTCGGGAAGCTCGCCGAGCTCGGCAACCAGGGCGTCGACCTGCTGCTCGGCGATTCGACGAATGCCGAGCGTCCCGGCTTCACGCAGTCGGAGCGGATCGTCGGCGAGGCCTTTCGGCAGATCTTCCCGCTCCGTGAGGGGCGGATCCTCGTCGCCTCGTTCGCGTCGAATGTGCACCGCATGCAACAGGCCGTCGACGTCGCCGTCGACCTCGGCCGCAAGGTCTGCATCGTCGGGCGTTCGATGCGCAAGAACACGAACATCGCCCGCAACCTCGGCTACATGGACGTGCCCGAGGGCGTGCTCGTTCGTCCGCCCGAGTTGGACGAGATCCCGCCGCACGAGCAGTTGATCCTGTGCACGGGCAGCCAGGGAGAGCCCCTCTCCGCGCTCACGCGCATCGCGTACAACGACCATCCGGCCATCCACGTCGAGCGCGGCGACACGGTGATCATCTCGGCCAAGCCCGTGCCGGGGAACGAGCTTCGCGTGCACGACACGATCAACCAGCTCGCGAAGACCGGCGCGGAGGTGCTGCATCAGGAGATCGCGCCGGTCCACGTCTCGGGTCATGCGTGCGCCGAAGAGTTGCGCACGCTCTTGTCACTCGTTCGACCCAAAGCCGTGATGCCAATCCACGGCGAGTTCCGCATGCTGGCTGCACATGGTCAGCTCGCACGCGAGGCGGGAGTGCCGGCGGCGAACATCGTCCTGGCCGAGAACGGCACGGTCGTCGAGCTCTCGCGCGAGGGCGTTCGCGTCGTCGGTGAGGTCGAGACGGGCGTCACCTTCGTCGACGGTCTCGGGGTGGGCGACGTGCACGACGTCGCTTTGCGGGACCGGCGCCGCCTTTCCGAGGACGGCGTCCTGATCGTGGTGGCGACGGTCGCAGGCTCGGACGACGGCACCGCGGGACCCACCGAGCTGATCGCGCGCGGCTTCGGCGACGGCTCGGGCGAGTTGCTCGAAGAGCTGCGCGAGGAAGCGGACCGAGTTCTACGGGACCTATTGCACAATGAGATCGTCGAGATCAAGCTCCTACAGGAGCATCTACATGATGAGCTCGGACAACTCGTTTACGACCGAACCCACCGCAGGCCGATGATCCTTCCGGTCGTGGTAGAGGTCTAGATACCGATGGCGTCGATCAGAGCCAGAGAGCCAGGATGGGCCGACGTCCTCGAGGACCACGCCGCGGAGTGGGCCACCGCGCGCCGCCTCGTCGGCCAGCTCGGAGCGTGTGAAGCCGCTGCGCTCGCGTTCTGCCGTCTGCTCGAGCGCTGGGCGCGGGGCGACGCCTATCCGTCCACGCCGGGCGCACGTGACGCCGCGCTGCGACACGCGGCCGATCGCGCCGAGACGGCGCTCGCAGGGCTCGACCATCCTCTCGACCGCTATCTCCTCGAGCTCGAATCCGATCGCGCGGAAGGCCGCTCCTGGTACGGGGGTCCCGGTGCCGGCGAGTTGCTCGAGTGGGAACCTGTGCTGAAACGTGCCGGCGTGGCCGTGAACGCGACACGCGTCGCTCAGGCCTACCTCGAGCTTGCCGTCCTCGTGCGGGCACTGCAAGGCCTCGCCGACATGGCCCGCATCGAGTCGGTGCCGGATCGTTCCTCGCTGTGGGCCGGCCTGTTCGATCTCCGCGAGAACCTCGAGCGCGCGGCGGTCGACCTGCGCGCCCTTGCGGCGTAAACGGCTGCGCCGGCAAAGCCGCCACAGCCTCCTTCGGTCGGCTTCGCAAGCAAGAGCCTTCGAAACCAGCCTCACAGTCGTCGGCTCGATCAACCTCGATCTCGTCACGAGAGTGCGGCGCCTGCCGAGACCGGGGGAGACGTTGAGCGGCGCGACCCTCGAGCGCGTGCCGGGAGGCAAGGGTGCGAATCAGGCTGTCGCCGCCGCTCGACTCGGCGCGCGTGTCCGGATGGTGGGCTGTGTCGGCGGCGATCCAATGGCCGAGGAGGCGCTAGCCTCGCTGCGCGCGGCCGAAGTCCACCTCGAGGTGCGTGAGGTCGAGGACCCCACCGGCGTCGCGATCATCCTCGTCGCCGACGACGGCGAGAACGTCATCGTCGTCGTCCCAGGTGCGAACGCTCAGGTGGGCGGCTTCTCGGTGAGCGGCGACGTCCTCTGCCAACTGGAGATCCCGGACGAGGCGGTGAAGGAAGCGCGAGCCCAGGCGCAGTGGCTGTGCGTGAACGCAGCCCCCGCTCGGCCGCTCGTCGTCGAAGCCGATCTCGTCGTGGCGAACCGATACGAGGCCGAGGTCGTTGGCGAGCAGCCTCTGCTGGCCCTCACGCTGGGCGCGGAGGGCGCGGTACTCCTGGACCACGGCAACGAGATTGCGCGCGCACGGCCACCGCACGTCGTCGCGGTGGACGGAACGGCCGCGGGGGACGCGTTCACAGCCTGTCTCGTCGTCTCGCTCCTGGAAGGCCGTGAACCGGAGGAAGCGCTCCTCCGTGCTTGCGCGGCGGGCGCGCTCGCAGTCTCGAGATTCGGGGCGCAGCCTTCACTGCCGACCGCTGCGGAGGTAGACGCAATACTCCTAGCGTGACCGTCGCGACGCCCGTTCTCATCGACTGCGATCCCGGGCACGACGATGCGATCGCTCTGCTGCTCGCGCTCGCCTCTCCCGAGGTGGAAGTGCTCGGCGTCACGTCAGTCGCCGGCAACCAGACGCTCGAGAAGACGACGGCGAACGCGATCCGCGTGCTCGAGTTCGCAGGCCGTCCCGACGTTCCCGTTGCCGCCGGCGCGGACCGGCCGCTCGTGCGCGAGCAGTTCGTCGCAGGCGAGGTTCACGGGGAGACCGGCCTCGACGGTCCCGATCTCCCGCCTCCACAGAGCGATCCGGTCGAACAACACGCCGTCGACTTCCTCGCGGAGAAGATCCGCTCCAGTGAGCAGCCGGTGACGCTGATCCCGGTCGGCCCACTGACGAACATCGCGCTCCTGCTCGCACTGCATCCCGACGCGCGTCCTGAACGGATCGTCCTGATGGGCGGCGCGATTGCGGAGGGCAATGTCACGCCGGCGGCCGAGTTCAACATCTGGTGCGATCCCGAAGCCGCGGCACGCGTCTTCGCGAGTGGCATCGACGTGACGATGATCGGCCTCGACGTCACGCACAAGGCGCTCTTCACTCAGGCGCACATCGACCGGCTCGCGGGACGAGTGGGGGAGATGGTCACGGAATTGCTGCGCTTCTACAACACCTTTCACCGCACCGTCTACAACTTCGACGGCTCACCGATCCACGACGCCCTCGCCGTCGCGGCCGTGGTCGACTCCGATCTGGTCGGAACACTCGAACGCAACGTCGAGATCGATACCGAATCCGAGCTCTGCCGCGGACGCACGGTCGTGGACCTGTGGCAGAGAACGGGCCGCGAGCCGAATGCGCACGTCGGCGTGGAGGTGGACGCGGACGCCTTCGTCGAGCTGCTGATCGATCGCATCAACTCGTTCGAGTGAGTCTCGTCTTCGCCGCGATCGCGCCGCACGGGACGCTGCCGGAGGCGCCCGTGCCAGGTGCCGAAAGGACACACGAGGCGCTCGCCGAGCTCGGGCGGCGCTTCGACGCGGCCGCACCCGAGGCGAACATCGTGCTCTCGCCGCACAACGTGCACGTCGAAGGACACTTCGCCGTGGTACTCGCAGGCACGTTGTCCGGGTCGCTCGCCGAGTTCGACGCACCGGAGGTCAAGCTGTCCTGCCCTGTCGACGTCGAGCTCGCTGGGGAGGCGATCCTGGCGCTGCACCACGACGGCATCCCTGTGGTCGGCGCGAGCTTCGGGGCGAACGATCCGGGAGCCGCGGTCGCGCCGATGGACTGGGGCGTGCTGATCCCGCTGTGGTTCATGGGCGGCCGCTCGGAACCGCAGGTGCCCGCTGTGGTGGTCAGCCCCGCTCGAGACCGCCCGATCGAGGAACACGTCCGCGCGGGGCGAGCGCTCGCACGCGCTGCTGAGGAATCCTCCAAGCGGATCGCCTTGGTCGCAAGCGCCGACCACGGGCACGCCCATGACTCGGATGGGCCGTACGGGTTCGATCCTGCCGCAGCGGCCTATGACAAGAAAATCGTCCGCCTCGTGCAGGAGAACCGGCTGAGCGGTCTGCTCGAGCTCGATCCGGCCTTCGTGGCGGCTGCCAAGGCCGACAGCTGGTGGCAGCTGGCGCTGCTCCACGGAGCGCTCGGGGACGGCTGGCAGGGCGATTTTCTCTCTTACGAAGCATCAACCTATTTCGGGATGCTTTGCGCCGCATATGCGCCTAATTAAAGACGGAGGCTTCCCAGGCCGAAATTGTCCTGGTAATGCCAACCAGTGGAGAGTTGCGGCTGCGGACGTTCATCCTTGCCCTGATTGCGCTCGGCGGGATCTGGATCGCCCTTGTGATCCAGCGAACCCACCCTGTGCCGGCAGCCGCATTCGCTTCGGGCCCTCAACCCGCCGACTCTCGCACGCCGAAGCTCGTGCGCGTGCCCGGGCTGAACCGTCCCGTCGCCGCGACGCCGGTCGCCGACGCGTCGCCGCGGGTCCGTCCTTTCACTCGCGTGCCGACGAAGCAGACGCCGGACGTTCAGGTCCAACTTGCCGCCGGAAAGGCGGCTAAACCCGCACCGTCGCGCACAGTCGTCGTACCTCAGCAGGACCGCTCGTACGCGGAGACTCCGGCGCCGCCGCTCGAGCCGCTGGCGATCTCGGACGCCCAGGTGGTCTCCGTCGATTCGTCCAGCGCACAAATCACGTGGAACACGAACGTGCCCGCTCAGACGCAGGCCGCCTACGGCCTCGACGCGCCAACGATCTGGGGGCAACCGAGCGGCGACAGTCTCATCGAGCATCAGACCGTCCTCACGGGCCTCGAGTTCGGCACGACGTACCAGGTCTACCTCCACGCGATCGACGAGTGGAACCGCGCGCTAACCACGACCGTGACGGTCACGACCCAGGGCATGCCCAATCGCAGCGTCGCGTCCACGAACGGCAGCCAGATCATCGTCGACAACCGGCCCTTCTTCCCGACCGCCGTTTGGGCCCAGTGCTCGGACGGCTTCGACAGCAACATCAACGACGGCATCAACCTCTTCATGGGCGACGGCTGCAGCACGAATGACAGCACGCTCGCGAGTCGTCTCGACGGCCGCGCCTATTCGATCGTCAACTCTGAGTACGCCGGGACCGCCGACGGACGCGGGTTGATCGGCTGGTACTACCCGGACGAGTGGGACGCGTTCCTCCAGAGCACCGTGACGAGGCAGGATCTCGCGAAGAGCATCGCCCCGCCGCAGACCGGTCGCATCAGCTTCTTGACGCTGACGAACCACTTCTACAGCCTCGCGACGCCGCTCCCGCAAGGAAAGGGCATGTACCCGACGCTGATGTCGATCCCGGATGTCGTCGGCTTCGATCTCTACCCGCTGCAGGTCTGGTGCCGTCCCGCCTTCGGCGACGTCATGGACGCGCAGCGCGAGCTCGGCACCACCTCGGGTGGAAAGCCGACGTTCCAGTGGATCGAGGTCGCCCCGATGGAGCACAAGTGCGCCGAGGACAAGCAACTCGACCCGACGCCGGCGACGGTGCGTGCGGAGGCATGGCTGGCAATCGCCGGCGGCGCGAGCGCACTCGGCTACTTCCCGAACCACTGGCCGGCGAACATCGGCGAGGAGATCGCCCGGACGAACCGGGAGATCAAGTCGTTGAGCCAGGCGCTGCTCGCTCCGGTCGGCACCGCGACATCTGATGCAAGTGCCGTCCGCGTCTCGACCAGAACGTTCAACGGGGCGACGTACGTGATCGCCGTCAACACGAGCAGCGCTGCGGTCCAGGCGAAGATCTCGGTCGCCGGCATCGCAGGCCGCTCCCCGGTCGTGGTCGGCGGCGGGCAGGTCATCGGCGCAGACGACACCGGCTTCTCGGACAACTTCGGCCCCCTCGCCGCCCGCGTCTACATCATCCCGCCGGCCGGCTGGTAGACCAAAAGGCGCGTCCAGCGCCAACGTCGAGGCCGGAAGCTAAGACCAGGCGAAGCCGGGCTTAGCTGGAGGCGACCCGATGCGGGCGCGGACGCGCAGCGCCCGTGCCCGCACGGAAGGGAACAAGCTCCAGCCACCCACACCAAAGGAGTGCGCGGGGCTCAGCCCGCGCCCGCTACGCGCGAAGCGCCGTTCCCATTCCCTACCCGAAACGCAGCTTTCGGGTAGGAGGCGGAGCCAAGACGGCGAAGTCGCGGTCATGGCGCGACGCCGGAAGAAGCGCACGCTGAAGCCGCGCCTGCCTGCGCGCGTCCGCACGAAGCGGCGCAAGGGGAAGGTGAAGAGCCAGCAGCACCCGGAGCTGATCGGCCTCGGGCTCGTTGCGCTGGGGCTGTTCCTCGCGTCGATGCTCTACCTCGGGTGGGGTGGTGGCATGGTCGGCGGCTGGATCGCCGACGGCTTCCTCGCCGCGATCGGCGCAGCCGCGTATGTCGCGCCGGTCGCGTTCGTCGCCGTCGGCGCGCTGATGGTCGCGCGGAGCGCGCTCGTCGACGTGAGCCCGTTCCGAACCGGTCTGGCCGTCACGAGCTTCGGACTGCTTGCGGCCCTCGGGGCGAATCATGGCGGCGCGATCGGCCGCGGGCTCCAGGGCATCTTCGGGCTCCTCGTCGGGGCGACCGGAACCACCATCATCGGCGTGCTGGCATTGGTGATCGGCGGGCTGCTCCTTTCCGGTGCCTCGGCCGGTGCGCTCGTGCGACGCTCGGGCCACGCCGTCCGCCGAGCGCACAGCCGCGCCCGGCGCGCACAGCCACTCGCGCACCTGGAGCCCGCCCCGGTGATTCCCCTTCGAGCGCACGAACCACCGGTCGACGTCGTCCACGACTTTCCCGACGTCATCGGCGGCAGCCAGCCGCCGCCACTCCTCGTCGAGCCTGCGTCGACGGAGGACCCCGACCAGCCGAGCCTCTTCGACGTCGGGGCGATCGCGACTCACGAGGAGTACCAGCTTCCGGACCGCGGCATCCTCCGTCGCTCCTCGGGTACGAACGATGTATCGGGCGACATCGCGGAACGGACGGCGGCTGCACTCGTGCAAACGCTCGAGCACTTCGGCATCGACGCGACCATCGTGGGCCAGATCTCCGGCCCACGTGTGACGCGGTACGAGCTGCAGCTCGCGCCCGGGACGAAGGTCTCGAAGGTCGCTGCCTTGAAGGACGACCTCTCCTACGCGCTGGCCACGACCGAGATCCGCATCCTCGCACCGATTCCGGGGAAGCAGGCGGTCGGCGTCGAGATCCCGAACCTCTCCCCGAATCTCGTCACGCTCGGGGACATCTTCGACGACCTGCCTGCGACTGCGAGCCCGCTCGCGGTCTGGCTCGGGAAGGACATCTCCGGCACTGCCGTCTGGACCGACCTCGCCCGGATGCCGCATCTCCTGATCGCCGGCACGACCGGCTCGGGCAAGTCGGGCTGCATCAACACGATGCTGACCTCGGTGCTGTTGCGCTCGACGCCCGACGAGGTGCGCATGATCCTCATCGACCCGAAACGCATCGAGCTCGGGTTCTACGAGACGATCCCACACCTGCTGACTCCCGTGGTGTCGAGCCCGAAGCAAGCGTCGGCCGCGCTCACCAATGTCGTCGCGGAGATGGAGCGCCGCTACGAGAAGCTCTCCGTGCTCCGCGCGCGCAACCTCGCCGAAGCGAACCGTACGCTGCGGCAGCGCGGCGAACAGTCGCTTCCCTACCTTCTCGTCGTGATCGACGAGCTCGCCGATCTGATGATGACATCCCCGCAGACCGTCGAAGACGCCGTCATCCGGCTCGCCCAGAAGTCCCGCGCAGTCGGCGTCCATCTCGTGCTCGCGACGCAGCGCCCATCCGTCGACGTGATCACCGGAATGATCAAGGCGAACGTCCCCTCGCGGATCGCCTTCGCAGTGTCGTCCCAGACCGACTCTCGCGTCATCCTCGACACGGCGGGCGCCGAAAGCCTGCTGGGCCAAGGCGACATGCTGTTCAAGCCGCTGGGAACGTCGCGGCTGCAACGCGTGCAGGGCGCGTACGTGTCCGAGGAAGAGATCGCGCTCGTCGTCAGCCAGTGCGGCAACCAGCGCGAGCAGGAGCTGGACGAGTCGTTGCTCGAGCTGCCGGAGCCGTTCGCCGAGGATGTGGACGCAGACGAGGGTGAGTTCGATCCGGACGAGGATCCGCTGCTCGAGAAGGCGATCGACATCGTCGTCCAGACGCAGACCGCCTCCGTCTCGCTCTTGCAGCGCCGCCTCCGCGTCGGCTACACGAGAGCGGGCCGACTGATCGACATGCTCGAACGCCGCGGGATCATCTCCGGCTACGAAGGGTCGAAGCCGCGCCGGGTGCTAGTCCCCGAGGGCGAGCACGTCGCCCTCTAAGACACAGGCTGGCCGCCTCTGAAACACCGGTTTACCGTACGGAAGCGACCGGCGAGGCCGCCTATCGTCCGGCAGATGTACGAGACACGCGGATATCCGATGAACGTGGCCACGCGAGCTCAATGGGTGCGCGATCGGGCCCTGAGACGTGCCGTCCGGCGCCAGGCGGTGCTGAGCATCGTTCGCTCGGGCCTCACGCGAGCCGTCGGCTCGCGGCGCCCCAGCTAGCTGCTGCTCCCGGGCAGCCAGTTGCCCCGATTTCAAGCCCTCTGCCTGACGTCGTTCCCAACTTCGGCGTAGGATCGGCGTCCAAACCGGAGCTGGCAGTTTCCAATGAGGAGGAGAGGTTTTGAGAGGAAGAACGGTGGTGCTATCGGCCATCCTGGCGATGCTCGCACTCACGCTGTTCGCGGGCTCGAGTTTCGGCACGGTCGGCTCGCCGACCGTCAGGAAGGCTGCGCAGGTCACGTACAAGATGGCCGTCGTCACCGACGTCGGCGGTCTCAACGACCACGGCTTCAACCAGGCCGCCAACGCGGGGCGTCTGCTCGTGCAGAAGAAGCTCGGCTTCCAGACCCGGGTCTTCGACACCCGGTCTGCGGCCGAGCGCCTGCCTAACCTGCAGGCAGCGGCGCAGGACGGGTACCAGCTCGTCTTCGGAACGGGCTTCTTCATGGGCGATCCCCTCGACAAGGTCGCGCCCAAGTTCCCGAACGTGAAGTTCGCCGGAATCGACGTCAACTACAACACGGATCTTCCGTCGAAGCCGACGAACGTGCGGGGAATCCAGTTCAAGGAGCAGGAAGCCGGCTACCTCGTCGGGTATCTGGCAGGACTCGTGCTCAAGCAGCAGCCCGGTCCCGACGTCGCCAGCGCGATCGGCGCGAACACGGTGCCGGCGATCGTCCGCTACTTCGGCGGCTACCGAGCCGGAGTCAAGAAGGCCGACCCGAAGGCCACGGTCATCCTCAGCTACGCGAACGATCCGACCTTCAGCGACCAGGCGAAGTGCAAGGAGGTCGCGCTCAACCAGATCAGCCAGAAGACGCAGATCATCTTCACGGCCGCCGGCGGCTGCGGGCTCGGCGCGCTCGATCAGGCGAAGGCCCAGGGGCTCTGGGGGATCGGCGTCGACTCCGACCAGCTGTACCTCGGTCCGGAGATGTTGACGAGCGCTCTCAAGGACGTCGCGAAGTCGGTCTTCCTGACCTCGCAGGAGTTCAAGAAGAACCCGGCCGCCTTCAAGACGGGCTTCAACAAGGTGTTCAACGTCAAGAACGGCGGTATCGGCTACGGCAAGGTCAGCGCAAAGCTGAAGAACCGCGCCGCCATCATCAAGAAGGTCAACGCGATCAAGAAGCTGATTGCGGCCGGCAAGATCGTCCCGCCGGCGAAGTAGCAGCCTCGGCACGCTGAGAGGGGCGGGCTCACCCGGTCTGCCCCTCTTGTGCCGCCATAGAATGGGCTCCGGATGAGCGACGGCCCGATCCTCGAGCTGCGGTCGATCACGAAGCGCTTCCCCGGGGTCGTTGCCAACGACGGGATCGACTTCGACCTCTTGCCCGGCGAGGTCCATGCCCTGCTCGGCGAGAACGGCGCGGGCAAGTCGACGCTGATGAACATCGTCTACGGGCTCTACAGACCGGATGAGGGCGAGATCCTGATTCGTGGGAAGCCGGTCACCCTCGGGTCTGCCCGGGAGGCGATCACGCACGGGATCGGGATGGTGCACCAGCACTTCATGCTGATCCCGGTGATGACGGTCGCCGAGAACATCGTGCTCGCCAGCGAGCCGACCCATGCTGGGGTACTGCTCGACCACGCCGCGTCGGTCGAGAGAGTCCGCGAGCTCTCCGAACGGTTCGGGCTCGCCGTGGACCCGGAGGCGCGCGTGGAGAACATCGGCGTCGGCCAGGAGCAGCGAGTCGAGATCTTGAAGGCCCTCTACCGCGGAGCCGAGATCCTCATCCTCGACGAGCCCACCGCAGTCCTGACACCTCAGGAGGCGACCGAGCTGTTCGAGATCATCCGCGGGCTGCAGGCGCAGGGCAAGTCGCTCATCTTCATCTCGCACAAGCTCAAGGAGGTCGTCGAGATCGCAGACCGGATCACGGTTCTGCGACGGGGACGGAAGGTCGAGACGATTACCCGCGAGGGCGCGACCGAGACGGGACTCGCGCGCATGATGGTTGGCCGCGAGGTCCTGCTACGTGTCGAAAAGAAACCGGCGGCGCCCGGTCAGCCGTTGCTCGAAGTCCAGGACCTGAGCGTCCTCGACGATCGCGGCCTCGGCGCCGTGCGCGGCGTCTCGTTCGACGTGCGTGCCGGTGAGATCGTCGGCCTCGCCGGGGTGGACGGCAACGGTCAGACCGAGCTGATCGACGCTCTCGCAGGCCTGCGCCGCCCGAGCAGCGGTGAGATCCGGGTCCGCGGGCAGGACGTCACCCGCGCCTCGGCGCGGCGTGTGCTCGACCTCGGGGTCGGCCATATCCCCGAGGACCGGCAGCGTCGGGGCCTCGTGCTCGAGTTCTCGCTCGCAGAAAACCTTGCCCTGCACGACTACGACGAGGAGCCGAACTCTCGTTTCGGCTGGCTCTTCCCACGACGACTGATCTCCAGAGCACGGAAGCTCCTGCGCGAGTTCGACGTCCGCGGCGGCGGCCCTCAGACCCGAGCGTCGGCTCTGTCGGGCGGGAACCAGCAGAAGGTCGTGATCGCGCGCGAAGTCGGCGGTGATCCAGACGTCCTGATCGCGGCACAGCCGACCAGGGGGCTCGACGTCGGCGCGATCGAATACGTGCACCGCAGGTTGGTGGAGGTACGCGACGAGGAGAAGGCCGTCTTCCTCGTATCGCTCGAGCTCGACGAGATCCGCGCGCTCTCCGATCGCATTCTCGTGATCTACGAAGGGCGAATCGTCGGCGAGTACGATCCGGACGTCGCCGAGGAGGAGCTCGGGATCGCGATGACCGGCGGTGGAAGCGCGGCCGCCGCGTGACCGCGGCCGAACCGCGTTCGATCGAGGTGGGCACCTGAGCGAGCCAGAGCAGCCAGCGGGAGGCGTCGAACCCGATGAAACGCCCGCCGCCGAGCGGGCGGCCGAAGGCTACGCGCCGAGCCCTGCCGCGAGGCTCGCGATGTACCAGCGCGCCGGCGGGATCGTCACGCCGCTCATCACCGCGCTGTTCGCCTTCCTCGTCGGCGGTATCGTCGTGGTCGCGACCACCGGGAAGAACCCGCTCCGTACGTATCGCGCGATCTTCGACGGAACGGGACTGAACTGGCTCTTTCCGTGGGTGAGCGGGGTCGCGCGCCACGACGCCGCCCTCAACCTGCAGCAGACGCTGCTGGTCATGACCCCTCTAATGCTCACGGGTTTGGCCGTCGCCTTCGCGTTTCGCTGCGGCCTCTTCAACATCGGCGGCCAGGGCCAATACACGGTTGGGGCGGTCGTCGCCGTTCAGACAGGGATCTGGTTCGCGTCGATGCCAAGACCCGCGCACATCCTAATCGCGATCGTGCTCGCCACCCTTGCCGGAGCGGTCTGGGCGGGGATCGCCGGGGTGCTGCGCGCCACAGTCGGCGCGCACGAGGTGATCACGACGATCATGCTCAACTGGATCGCCTACTGGATCGCCAGCTACCTCATCGGCTTCGGCGGACCACTCCAGGACAAGAGATTCGGCGCGGTCAACCCGAACACGCGTGACATTGCTGCGAGTGCCAAGCTGCCGGTCTTCTGGGGTGACCCACAGCTCCAGGGTCTTCACATCGGCTTCTTCATCGCACTGGCCGCGCTCGTCGTCTTCTGGATCGTGCTCAGCCGAACCACCCTCGGCTACGAGGTGCGCGCAGTCGGCTTCAACGCCGAGGCGGCGCGGTACAGCGGCATCAGCGTGCGCCGCAGCTATTTCCTGGCGATGGCCATCTCGGGTGCCTTCGCAGGGCTCGCCGGAGCGATCGACCTGCTCGGCTATGAGTTCCACCTCGACACGACGGTCGTTCAAAGCTCACAGATCGGCTTCTTCGGGATCGCAGTCGCGCTGCTCGGGCGCAACTCGGCGGTCGGCGTCTTCTTCGCCTCGCTCGTCTTCGCCGCGCTCCTGAACGGCACGTCGGCCCGCGCCCTCGACCCCACGATCTTCGACCCGCAACTCGCAGGCAACCTCACACGGATCATTCAGGGCCTCGTCGTGTTGTTCGTCGGAGCCGATCTGCTCGTCCTCTACCTCTGGCAGGCGCGACGCAAGCTCGGACTTGCAGGCCGAGGCGGCCTAGCCGGGAAGGAGCCGGCGGCTTCATGAGCGTTCGAGCCGAGACCGCTCAGCCACGAGGCGGCTGGGAGCGGGCCACGGGGCCCCGAGCGGTAGGCATCCTCGGCATTGCGCTCGGCGCGCTGTCCTTCTGGCTCGCGCTCCCGCCGGTTCATGCGCGCAACGCCGTCGTCCCCGTCGCCGTCGGAATCCTCGGTGCGGCAGCGGGGATCTGGGCCGTCTCCCGCCGTGAGCGCCGGGTCGGCTGGGGCGCAATCGCGGCGGCTCTCCTGGGGATCGTCGGCGCAATCCTGGCAACGCGATCGAGCCTCACGCACCTCGACATCGTCGTCTTCTGGGGAGCGCTCGTGACCGCGACGCTCCGGTGGGCCACACCGCTGACCTTCGCAGCGATCGGAGGGATGTTCTCGGAACGCAGCGGCGTGGTGAACATCGGCCTCGAGGGAATGATGCTCATGGGCGCGTTCTTCGGTGCGCTGGGAGCGGACAAGACCGGCTCCTGGGAGGGAGGGCTCGTGATCGCGATGGTTGCCGGCGGGGCCCTGGCGCTCGTTCACGCCTTCTTCGCAATCCATCTGCGCGCGGATCAGATCGTGGGTGGGACGGCGATCAACTTCCTCGCGCTCGGGATCACCGGCTACCTCTACGTCGACGTCTACGGCCAGCAGGGGACCCCTACGAACCTCCCGGCGATCCCGGACGTCCACTTCCACTGGCTGCAGCACGTGCCTCCACACGAGCTCGGGAGCTTCCTCGACAACTCCTTCGGCCAGATGAACCTGATGGTGTGGCTGATGTTCCCATTGCTGATCGTCTCCTACATCGTCATGTTCAAGACGCCCATCGGCCTCCGCATCCGTGCGGTCGGAGAACACCCACGGGCGGCCGACACGGTTGGTATCTCGGTCTACGCCGTCCGCTACTCGTCGGTCGTCGTCTCGGGTGTGCTGTCGGCGCTCGGGGGCGCCTACCTGTCGATCGGCTTCGTCCACTCTTTCTCGGAAGGCATGACCAATGGTCGCGGGTTCATCGCGCTCGCCGCGCTGATCTTCGGGGGCTGGCGGCCGTTCGGCGCCTTCGGGGCCGCGCTTCTGTTTGGCTTTTCCAGCGCACTCGCGCTTCGGCTGCCCGACGCGTACGGTTCGTCCGCCGGCACCCTCTTCCAGGCGCTGCCGTACGTGTTGACGCTCGTTGCCGTGGCCGGGGTGATCGGCCGCTCGATTCCGCCTGCGGCGATCGGCCGTCCTTACAAGAAGCAGTAGGCGCGACACAGCTTGAGCGAGCGCGAATCCACCGGCGTCGACAGCGACCGCGCGCCGACGCTGGGGGAGGATCCCGAGGCCTACGCGCCGTCCGTCGCCGGGCGGCTGGCGTTCTACCAGCGCGCGGGAGGCATCATCACGCCGCTGACGACCACGGCCGTCGCCTTCCTGATGGGCGGCATCGTCGTGCTGGCCACCGGCCACAACCCGCTGCGAACCTACAAGGGGATCTTCGAGGGAGCCGGCCTCAACTGGTTCTTCCACTTCGGGTCGTACCACATCAGCGTTCCGTTCACGCACACGCATGTCTGGTTCTGGTGGGACACGAACACGAACCACGCCGCGGCGTACAACCTGACCCAGACCCTGCTGACGACGGCACCGCTCATCCTGACCGGACTGGCGGTCGCGTTCGCCTTCCGCTGCGGCCTGTTCAACATCGGCGGCCAGGGCCAGTACCTCGTCGGCGCACTCGTCGGCGTCTACATCGGCTCGCGGTTCAGCACGATGCCGCATCTCCCGCACCTGCTGCTTGGGCTCGTCGCCGCGGCCCTCGGCGGAGCGCTCTGGGCTGCGATCGCAGGCGTCCTCAAGGCGACCACGGGCGCTCACGAGGTGATCACGACGATCATGCTGAACTGGATCGCCTACTGGGGTGGTAGCTACCTGGTTGCGCGCGGCGGGCCGCTCCACAATCACACCGACCAGTCGATCCCGGTCTCGGACGACGTGGTCAGCGGCGCGAAGTTGCCGACGATCTGGGGCAACCCGCACCTTCAGGCGTTGCACGCCGGCATCTTCATCGCACTCGGCGCGTTGATCGTCTTCGCCATCGTCCTCAACCGCACGACACTCGGGTACGAGGTGCGCGCAGTCGGCTTCAATCCCGAGGCGGCACGGTACGGCGGGATCAGCGTCGCGCGAAACTTCATCCTCGCAATGACCATCTCAGGGCTGTTCGCGGGACTGGCCGGGGCCCTCGACATCCTCGGCTGGCAGTTCCGGTTGGGGGTGGCCGACATCCAAGTCTCGAACATCGGCTTCATCGGGATAGCCGTCGCATTGCTCGGTCGCACGTCTGCGGTCGGCGTCGGCCTCGCAGCGCTCCTGTTCGGCGCGCTGTTCACCGGGACCTCCACGCGCAGCCTCGACCCGAGCGTCTTCCCTCCAGAGTTGGCAGGGAACCTGGCCTTGATGATCCAGGCGCTCATCCTGCTGTTCATCGGCGCAGACCTGCTGATCCTCTACGTCTGGCAGGCTCGCCGAAGGCTCCGGCTGGCCGGCGCGGCGCCGGCGGCGAAGGGATCCGCGTGAGCGTCCTGCAGGCAAAGAGTCGAGCCCGCGCCTGGGTGGCCCTCTTTCTCGGTCTGGTGGGCCTCGCTGTGCTGCCGGCGGCGATCGAAGTTTCCCGCCGATCCAAGCGGGTCGGCCTGCTGGACGCCGGCTACGCGATCCCGCTTGCGTTCCTCCTCGGGCTCGTGGCCCTCGTGATGGCGCGCCGGGCGAAAAGGAACCTCCAGTGGCTGCCGCTGCGGGAAGGGAGAACAGCGGTCGCGACGGTTGCGGTCTTCGTGGCGGCGGTCACGCTCTTCCTGGCGCTCGCAGCCGCGCTCTCGGTCGGTTTCTACGAGCTGGTCGTGGCCTACCAGCACTCGCGCTAAGCCCCCTTTCAGCGCCGCCTCCAACCGCCCAGGCGCCGACTCGGCGGCGCCGCTCAGAGGCTGGGCGGGCTTTGCCCGCGCGGCCGGCTTAATCACCGTCTGGTCGCCAGGGCGGACTTTCAGCGCCGCCTCCAACCGCCTAGTATGGGGCGGCCGCCGTGTTCGAGATCGGTAACAGCCTCCGTGAGGCGCGTCTGCGTCAGGGCCTCGACTTTCCCGAGCTGGAGCAGGGAACGAAGATTCGAGGCAAGTATCTGCGTGCCCTCGAGGACGAGCACTTCGACGTCCTGCCCGCGCAGACGTACGTCAAGGGTTTCCTGCGCTCATACGCCGAATACCTCGGGCTCGACGGACAGCTCTACGTCGACGAATACAACTCACGGTTCGTTGTTGGGGAGGAGGAGCCGCAGTCCCGCCCTAGACGCTCCGCCCCGCCCTCGCGGGGCGTGCAGGTTCAATCACGCGTCGTTCTGCTCACGCTGCTCGGCATAGCCGCGGTGACCGCGCTCGTCATCGTTGCGTGGACGCGCGGTGAGCCGCCGAGCTCGACACCCGTCGGCCTCGGACCCGCGAAGCCTGCGACGCATCAGGCTGCGCCACCCGCTACGACTCGGGGACAGGTTCGCCTGCTCGTGAAGGCGTCGCGCGGGCCGTGCTGGCTGCAGGTGCACAAGACGTCCGCAACCGGTCCGATCCTCTTTCAGGGAACGCTTGATCAGGGACAGAAGCAGTTGTTCATCGCGCGGAAGCTGTGGATCACGCTCGACCGGCCCGAGAACCTCGTCACCATTCTGAACGGGCACACTCGCCGCCTGCCCGTCGGCGGCGTGAAGACGCTGATCGTGACGCCGCGCGCCATCCGCCCGGCCGTGTGACCACGCGCCCGCGCGGGTTCATCGTCATCACCGGCAGTGAGCTCGTCCGCGGAGAGAGACGCGACCTGAACGGCCCGTTCCTGGCGAACGAGCTGCTCCGGCACGGTGTCGAGCCGGCCCGGATCTCGATCGTCGGCGACAAAGCAGAAGAGCTCGCCGATGCACTCGCCCAAGCGCTTGCCGCCGCCGACCTGTGCGTCGTGTCCGGTGGGCTCGGCCCGACCCACGACGATCGCACGGTCGAGCTCGTCGCGCAGGCCGCCGGAATCGGACTCGTGCTCGACGACGACCTGCACGAGGAGATCGGCGGGATCTCGCGCGCCTTCGCCGCCCGGCTCGGGCGGCCCTATGTGGACTTCGAGCCCGGGGTGCGCAAGCAGGCGACCATCCCCGCAGGCGCACGCTCGCTCGGCCTGGCCGGGACTGCGCCGGGCCTCGTCCTCGAGCACGGGAATGCGGTCGTGGTCGTCCTGCCGGGCCCTCCGGCCGAGTTGCAGCGCTTGTGGGAGAAGGCTCTCGAGGCTGAGCCAGTGCAGCGAGTGCTCGCCCGTGCACAACCACCCGAGCTGCGGCAACTGCGGTTCTTCGGCGCGAGTGAGTCGACCGTGGCAAAGGCGCTCGCCGAAGCAGGGGGCGACGGCGACGGGGTGGAGGCGACGATCTGCGCCCGCGACTTCGAGATCCACGTCGACCTGGTCGTCGAGCCGGGAGCAGAAGCCCGCGCCGACGAGTTGACGCAGGGACTCGTGACTCCCCTCGAGCGCTACCTCTTCAGTCGGGACGAGCGCCCGATCGAAGCGCTCGTTCTCGATCTGTGCCGCGGCCGCGGGCTGACTCTCGGGACGGCGGAGTCGTGCACGGGCGGCATGGTGGCCCAGCGGCTCACCTCGGTCCCGGGCTCCAGCGAAGTCTTCGTCGGCGCCGTGGTGGCCTACGCGGACGAGGTCAAGGCCCGCGAGCTCGGGGTTCCACGGGAGATCCTGGAACGACATGGGGCAGTTTCGGCCGAGACCGCAGCGGCCATGGCCGCGGGCGCGCGCGAGCGTCTGGGGGCGGACCTCGCTGTCGCGAGCACGGGCATCGCCGGCCCCGGAGGCGGGAGCGACGAGAAGCCCGTGGGTCTCGTCTTCCTCCACGCGGAGGGACCGGACGGCTCACGCAGCGCGGACTTCGTCTTCCCCGGCGACCGGGACTCGATCCGGCGCCGCGCGGCAGTCACGGCGCTGCACCAGCTGCGACGGCTTTTGGAACAGACGCGCGACGAATCGGCGTGAATCTCCCGGCTAGCGTGGAAGGTCGTGATCGCGCGCGCCTGTTCTGCGGCCTCCGCCTCCCCGATCAGGCGCTCGACGCGCTGCAGCAGTGGCAGTCCGAGCACATCGAGGACGGCCGGCCGGTCGCTCGGGATCACCTGCACGTCACGCTGGCCTTCCTCGGGCACCGCCCGGTGGTGGAGCTCGAGCCGATCCTCGGCGCACTGCGCGAGGCCGCCGCTGCCGCTGGCCCGATCCGGCTCGTGCCGGAGCGCTACCGCGAGACCCGGAGCGTCGGGATGCTGGTGCTGAAGGACCTGGGCGGCCAGGCGTCCCGTCTCGCGGACGACTTGCAGGGCCGCCTCGAGCGCCTGGGCGTCTACGAGCGCGAGCAGAGGCATTGGCTGCCTCATCTGACGGTCGTCCGCTTCCGGGAGCGGCCACGGCTCCAGCCGCCGCTGCCGGACCTGGGGGAGTTCAGTCCGTCCGATGCCGCTGCCTACCATTCAGTGCTGCGGTCCAGTGGAGCGCAGTATGTCGTCGTCGAATCGTTTGCCCTGGGAGGGTGATGTAAGTGGATCGCGAGCAGGCTCTGGACGCCGCCCTCGGGCACATCGAGCGGCAATTCGGCAAAGGCGCAGTGATGAAGATGAACGACCACGCGGCGGTTTCGATCGGCTCCGTCTCGACCGGTTCGCTCTCGCTCGACCTCGCGCTCGGCATCGGCGGGCTGCCGCGCGGCAGGATCGTCGAGATCTTCGGCCCCGAGTCGTCCGGGAAGACGACGCTCGTCTATCACGTGATCGCGGAAGCGCAGCGCCGTGGCGGCATCTGCGCGTTCATCGACGCCGAGCATTCGATGGACCCGACGTATGCGAAGCACATCGGCGTCAACATCGACGACCTCCTCGTCTCGCAGCCCGACACCGGGGAGCAGGGGCTCGAGATCGCCGAGCTGCTGATCAGATCGGGTGCGCTCGACGTCGTCGCGGTCGACTCGGTTGCGGCACTGACCCCGAAGGCGGAGATCGAAGGCGAGATGGGCGACACGCACGTCGGCCTGCAGGCACGGCTGATGTCGCAAGCGCTGCGCAAGCTCGCCGGCACCCTGAACCGTACGGACACGATCTGCCTCTTCACGAACCAGCTGCGCGAGAAGATCGGCGTCATGTTCGGCAACCCAGAGACGACGCCCGGAGGCCGCGCACTGAAGTTCTACTCCTCGGTGCGCCTCGACATCCGCCGTATCGAGACATTGAAGGAGGGCGTCGAGGCGATCGGCAACCGCGTGCGCGTGAAGGTGGTGAAGAACAAGGTTGCGCCGCCGTTCAAGCAGGCCGAGTTCGACATCATCTACGGCTCGGGCATCTCGTGGGAGGGAACCGTGCTCGACGCCGGGCTCGAGCGCAAGGTCGTGACGAAGTCGGGGTCGTACTTCAGCTTCGGCGACGAACGGCTCGGCCAGGGACGTCAGAACGCGACCGCGTTCTTGCGTGAGCATCCGGATGTCTGCCAGGGGATCCTCACCCGCATCCAGGCCGACCTCGGTCCCGACCAGGTCGCGTCCGCGCGACTGCTACCGGTTGCCGTAGATGCGGCGGAGCAGAACGGCCAGGTCAAGGGCGACGCCAAGGCGACCGTCGAGAAAGCCGCGTCCCGGAAGTAGTGCCAACGGTCACCGGGCTGCGCGCTGACCGGCGCGGCCGCGTGGCCGTCGATTTGGACGGTGCGCCCTGGCGCACGTTGCCCGTTGACGTCGTGGCACGCGCCGGGCTCGCCGAGGGGCGTGCACTCGACCGCCGCCTTCTTCGGCTGCTGCGTCAGGAGCTTCGGCGCGCGGAGGCGCTTGCAGTCGCCGGACGGGCGCTGCGGCGCCAGGATCTCTCTGAGCGCGGGATGGCCGAGCGGTTGGCGCGGGCCTCCGTTGCGCCGGCTGCGGTCGACGAGTCGCTCGCCGTGCTCTCGCGCGCAGGGCTCGTCGACGACTCCCGCTTCGCGCGCACCCGCGCCGCGAGCCTGGCCGAGCGAGCCTACGGCGACGCCGCGATCAGACACGACCTCGAGCGGCATGGGCTGGGGACGGAGCCGATCCGGGAGGCGCTCGAGAGCCTGGACTCCGAGGCCGTGCGGGCCCAGCGGCTCGTGGAGCGCCGCGGGCCGGGCCCCCGCACAGCCCGCTACCTGGCCGGGAAGGGGTTCGGCGAGGAGGCAGTAGAGGCCGCTGCCGGCGGCGACTTTGCGCCCGACCCCTGAACGGCGCTAGGATGCAGATGCATCATCCGACGTTTTGCCTGCATAGGAACGTTTTCCGAATCGTGACTGCACTTTCGAAAATCATGTCCACCTCCTACCAGTCAGACACCGAAAGGCTCTTGACAGCGGCGATCTAGGCGACCGCTCTCCGAGCCGCGGTGTCGGCTCGTTTCACCGATTCGGGATCCCCCGTGCCGGCCGGACCGCCGGGTGCGCTCCGCGGTAGCAACCGCGGACAACCGACCCAGGAGCTGAGCCAAATGCAGGTCGCCATCGGGATTCTGATCGGCCTCGTCGCCGGGGGATTGGGAGGGGCAGTCGCGGTGGGCGCGCTCGGCAAGTCGCGCCTCGGCGCAGCCCAGCAGCAGCGGAAGCAGATGATCGACGACGCCCAGCGGGAAGCGGAGACGCTTCGACGCGAGGCGCAGATCACCGCGCGGGAAGAGGCTGTGAAGCTGCGCGCGGAGATCGACCAGGAAGTCGCGGAACACCGCGGCAGGATCGTCAAGGTCGAGGAGCGGGTGCTCGCGAAAGAAGAGGAGATCGACGGAAAGCTGACGGAGATGGCGCGCCGGGAGCAAGGGCTCGCCGACCGGGAGACACATCTGCGCCAGCTCCAGGAGGAGCACAAGGACGCGCGGGAGCAGCAGTTCATCGAGCTCGAGCGGATCTCGGGGATGACGGTGAACGAGGCGAAGCTCAACCTCCTCGAACGCTCGGAGGATCTCGTCCGCCACGAGCTCGCGCGACGGGTTCGGCAACTCGAAGAGGAGGCCCGCACCGAGGCGAAGAGGCGAGCGCGCAATCTCGTCGCGGACGCCCTCCAGCGAGTCGCCGCAAGTCACGCAGCCGAGACGACCGTGTCCGTCGTCGAGCTGCCTTCCGACGACATGAAGGGGCGCATCATCGGCCGAGAGGGACGCAACATCCGTTCCCTCGAGCACCTGACGGGCGTCGACTTCATCATCGACGACACGCCGCAGGCGGTCGTGCTGTCCTCATTCGACGGCATCCGGCGCGAGGTCGCGAGACTGACGCTCACGAAGCTGATCGAAGACGGACGAATCCATCCGGCCCGAATCGAGGACACGTACTACGCGTCGAAGGCAGAGATCGAAGATGCGATCGTGCAGGCAGGAGAGCAGGGGGTCTTCGAGGCGAACTGCGGGGAGTTCCACGAGGAGCTCGTCAAGATCCTCGGGCGACTGCGCTATCGCACCAGCTACGGGCAGAACGTGCTCAAGCACACGCTCGAGGTCGTCCACCTTGCTGGGATCATGGCGGCGGAGGTCGGCGCAAGCGTGAAGGTGACGAAACGCGCCGCGCTCCTGCACGACCTCGGCAAGGCGATGACGCACGAGATCGAAGGCTCGCATGCATCGATCTCCGCCCAGCTCGCGCGGCGGTACGGCGAGTCGCAGCACGTCGTGCACGCGATCGAGGCGCACCACTACGAGGTCGAGCCACAGACGGTCGAGGCGGTGCTCCTGATCTCGGCCGACGCCATCTCGGCGTCACGGCCCGGCGCGCGCGGCGAGAGCCTCGAGCACTACATCAAGCGGCTCGAGTCACTCGAAGAGCTGGCCGCCCAGAAACCGGGAGTCGAGAAGGTCTACGCGCTGCAGGCAGGACGCGAGATCAGGGTGATCGTCAAGCCGGGCGAGGTCGACGACGACGCGGCCGTGCTCCTCTCGCACGAGATCGCGCGGGACATCGAAGACCAGCTCGAGTATCCCGGGCAGGTGAAGGTGACGGTCATCCGCGAAAGCCGAGCGATCGACGTCGCCCGCAACGTCGCGAACGGCGGCGGCCAGCACGAGTCTCTTGCTCCGCCGGAGCCGGCGCCACAGGTCCAGCCGGATCAGGCGGCCTGAACCTAGGTCCGTTTCGCAAACGCAGCGGTCGCGCCCAGGGCGATGAAGACGATGCCCGACCCGTAACGCACGGCTTTGCGGCGGCGGTGCAGCAGGCCACCGACGGCTCCGGCGGCGAGCGCGTAGAGCGAGTCGGTCACGAGGCCTAGCCCGACGAAGACGAAGCCGAGCACGAGCGCCTGCGACCACACACGCCCTCGATCGGGAGAGACGAATTGCGGGAGCAACGCAAGGAAGAAGAGCGCCGTCTTCGGGTTGAGGACGTTCACGATCGCGCCACGCGCGAATGCATGTCGAAGCGGCTCGCTCTCCCGCTCGACGCGCGTCTCCGCTTCTCGCTCGAGCAGCTTGCGGACACCGAGATAGACGAGGTATGCGGCGCCGGCGAACTTCACGACGCTGAAGGCCAGCGCTGACGCGACGATCAGCGCCGACAGCCCGGCGGAGGCCGCGGCGACGTGAACGAGCGTGCCGAGATGAACGCCGGCGACCGACGCGAGCCCGACGCGGCGGCCCTGCCCGGCGCTCTGGACGACGATGTAGAGGACGGCCGGCCCCGGAATCGCCAGTAGAGCGAGCGCGGCCAGCCCGAAGAGCCACAGGGAGGTCGAGTCCGGAAAGACCACGGGTAGCATTCTGGCCCGTGCGCCGGTACCACGTCACGACCTTCGGCTGCCAGATGAACGCTCACGACAGTGAGCGGATCAAGGGCATGCTGGAAGAGCTCGGCCTCGGCGAAGCGACCACGCAGGACGAGGCCGACGTCCTCGTCTTCAACACCTGCACGATTCGCGAGAAGCCCGATCAGAAGTTCGCAGCGCATCTCGCACAGGCTGCGGCGGTCAAACGACGCGACCCGGAGAAGGTGATCGCGGTCGGGGGCTGCTATGCGGAGGCGCAGCGCGAACGGCTCTTCGATCTCTATCCGTACGTCGACGTCGCGTTCGGGCCGGGCTCGATTCCTCATCTCGGCGAATGGCTGGGAGCCGGCGGGCACGGCGTCGCACGCGGGCGATTCGGCGTCGAGGACCGGACCTTCGCCGGTGAGCTGCCGATGCACCGCGAGCGCAGGTTCCAGGCCTGGGTACAGATCTCGATGGGCTGCAACTCGAAGTGCGCCTACTGCATCGTGCCGGCCGTTCGCGGACGCGAGGTGAGCCGCCGCCCGGGTGAGATCGTGGCGGAGGTGACGCGGCTCGCACGTGAAGGCGTACGAGAGCTCACCCTGCTCGGCCAGAACGTCAACTCCTGGGGGCGCGATCTCGCGCCCGAGATCCGCACGGAGTTCGGCGAGCTGCTCCAGGCATGCGACGCGGTCGACGGCATCGAGCGCATCCGTTTCACGAGCCCGCACCCGAAGGACTTTCGGCGACCCGTGATCGACGCGATGGCCGAGTGCACCGCCGTCTGCGAGCACGCGCACCTACCTTTGCAGTCCGGCTCGTCCCGCATCCTGAAGGCCATGCGCAGGACGTACGACCGTGAGCGCTACGCGCGGCTGGTCGGAGAGCTACGCGAGGCGATCCCGGATCTCGCCCTGACGACCGATCTGATCGTCGGCTTTCCGGGCGAGACCGAGGACGACTTCCTCGAGACGGTCTCGGCGGTCGAGGAATTCGGGTTCGACAGCGCCTTCACGTTCGTGTACTCGGTGCGGGCGGGCACGGAGGCGGCGGCGATGAGCGAACAGGTCTCCGAAGCGGTGAAGCGCGAGCGCATCGAACGGCTCGTCGAGGTCGTCCAGCGTGTGGCTGCCTCCCGCAACGCAGAACGCGTCGGGCGGACGGAGGAAGTCCTCGTCGAGAGCCCCAGCCGCACCGATCCGCACCTGTTGCGTGGCCGCACTCGGCGTAACACGACGGTGAATTTCGCGGGCGCCGCCGCCGCGGGCGATCTCGTCGAGGTCCGGATCGAAGCCGCGACGTCGACGACCTTGCGCGGCGTGCAGGCCGTGCCGGTTGCGGCCTGATGCGAATCCTCGTCACCGGCTCGAGCGGCCAGATCGGGACGAACCTCTGTCAGCGCCTGCTCCGCGACGGGCACGAAGTCTTCGGCGTCGATAAGCGGCTGAATACCTGGACGGACGACTTCCGCTATCTGCTGCAGGACCTTTCGGGGCATTACCCGTCCTTCCCTGGAGGGGTCGGCGGAGTCGAGTACCCGGAAGTCGACCTGGTCGTCCATCTCGCAGCCCACGCGAAGGTGCACCAGCTCGTGCGCCAGCCCCACCGCGCGCTCGAGAACGCTGTCATGACTTTCAACGTCCTCGAGTTCTGTCGTCAGCAGAATCTCCCCATCGTCTTCTCGTCGAGCCGTGAGGTCTACGGCGACGTGCACAGGTTTGCGTCCGAGGAGGCAAGCGCCGACTTCGCCTACACGGAGTCCACCTACTCCGCGTCCAAGATCGCGGGCGAGGCTTTCGTCTACTCGTACGCGCGCTGTTACGGCCTGCGTTATCTCGTCTTCCGCTTCTCGAACGTCTACGGGCGCTACGACAACGACCTCGCCCGCATGGTGCGCGTACTGCCGCTCTTCATCCACACGATGCTTCGCGACGAGCCGGTGACGGTCTTCGGGCAGGAGAAGACCCTCGACTTCACGTACGTCGACGACTGCATCGACGGGATCACGCGTGGTATCGAGGCCCTCGCCGCCGGGGGCGTCGTGAACGAGACGATCAATCTCGCGTACGGACACGGTAACTCGCTCGTCCACGCCGCCGAATTGATCGCAGCCGAGCTGGGCATCGAGCCGAAGATCGCTTTCGCGCCGTCCCTCCTCGGGGAGGTCACACACTACGTCGCCGATCTCACGAAGGCGCGCGAGCTACTCGGGTACGAACCTTCGGTGCCGCTCGAGGACGGCATCGCCCGCGCGGTGTCATGGTTCAACGAGCACCGGGCAGCGCATCCCGAGGAAGACGGGCCACTGCCGGGGGACGCGCTCTTCCCGCAGGATGCCGAGATTGGCTGGAAGTCCGGTTCTGCAGTCGGTTCTTCGTAGCGTCGTTGCGATCTTCGGCCCGACCGCGTCGGGCAAGACTGCCGTTGCTGACGCGGTGGCCGAGCGTCTCGGCGGCGAGGTCGTCTCAGCGGACTCGATGCAGGCCTACCTGGGGCTCCCGATCATCACGGCTCAACCGGAGCGTCCGACGCGGCTGGTCGGAATCTGGTTTCTCTCACACGAGGGATCGGTGTCCGAGTACGCGCAGCTCGCGCATGCGGCGATCGACGAGATCTTGGCGGCAGGCCGCACGCCCGTCGTCGCCGGTGGCACCGGCCTGTATCTCCGCGCCGCGCTCGCGCAGCTCGAGCTGCCTCCTGCACCAAGCCCGGAGCAGCGGGCCCAGTGGGAACACCTCTACGACCGTCTTGGCCCGGAACGAGCGTACGACGTCCTCGCGCAGCGGGATCCCGGCGCGGCGGCACGGCTGCATCCCAATGACAGACGGCGAGTCGTCCGGGCGCTCGAGCTCACCGAGCTCGGCTCCTCGTTGCGACCGACCGCCGACCGGCTCTGGACCTCCGAGGTCCGCCAGCCCACGTCGATCTTCGGCCTCGTCGTCCCTCGCAACGTGTTGACGGACCGGATCGAGCAGCGCGCCCGGTCGATGTTCGCCGCCGGCGTCGTCGACGAAGCTCGCGCTGCACTCGCAGGACCGATCTCGTCGACCGCGATCCAGGCGCTCGGCCTCCGCGACGTCGCCGAGCTTCCGCACGACGAGGCATTCGAGAGGCTCGTCGTTCGCACGCGGCGCTATGCCGCCTACCAGCGGAAGTGGATGCGACGCATCCCGGGCCTTGTTAGCGTCAACGCCGATCGTCCCGTGGACGAGATCGCACATGAGATTGTCGAAGTGGCAAGCGCTCGGCAACGATTACCTGCTGGTCGAGCAGGCTGAGCTCACGCAACCGCTGACGCCG
>Ga0207646_10001293_pt1 | contig 31163 bp, 21 predicted proteins | sample KBSK5502metaG_FD_184343 | JGI IMG/M metagenome (GOLD analysis project Ga0207646, IMG submission 184343) | Corn, switchgrass and miscanthus rhizosphere microbial communities from Kellogg Biological Station, Michigan, USA - KBS K5-50-2 metaG... | ecosystem: Host-associated > Plants > Roots >... | reverse complement strand
CCGGATACTTGACGAAGGCGGCCGGCCGCGTCCCCTTGAGCGTCCCGACGTCGCTCATGCAGATCCCGGCGGCGCCGACCTTGACGAGGAGCTGGCCCTCTCCCGCGCGCGGGTCGGGCTCGTCGCGGAGGGCCGCCTGGTTCGGCGCCGAGATGACGACCGCCTTCACCGGTTCACCCGCACCACTCGAGGGCGGCGGCGAGGTACACCTCCGCCGTGCGCAGCACGGAAGCGACCTCGACGTACTCGTTCGCGTTGTGGCTCCCGGCCCCGCGCGGCCCGAAGAGCAGGGTGGGGATGCCGAACTCGCGCTGGGCAAGGAACGCGTCGCACGGCCATTCCGAGGCGGAGAGCTTCGCCTTCGCGCCCAGGATGCCGGTCGCCGCGCCGTGCAGGCATCGCGTCCAGGGATGGTCGGCGGCGAGCTCGTGACCGAGCAGCGGCGGGTCCACGACCCGCTGCACCTCGATCGGGTAGCGCCGGAAGAAGGGGTCCTGCGCGCAGAACGCGCCCAGCGACCCTTCGACCTCCCGGACGACCGCCGGCACGTCCTCGTGGGGCAGGAACTGGAAGTAGACGCGCACGCGCGACACGAGCGGCACGCTCCAGGGGACGTCGGGATCGAAGCGGTTCGCCTCGAGGGCCAGCACCTGCACCGGCGCGGGATCGGGGAAGTCGCGGTAGGTCTCGCCTCGCGCGACCCCCCGCCGCCGCGCGGCCCAGCCGTCGATCCAGCCGAGCAGGCGGCCGACGGGGACCGCGGGGCTCACGACCTCTTCCTTCGAGAAGTAGCCCATGGGGTCGCCGGCCCGGCACACGAGGTCGAAGAAGTGGCCGCCGCGCGTGGCCCGGACCACCTCGTGGTTCGTTCCTTCGGCGATGGCGCACGCGTCGGCGTTGTCGCCGCGCAGCCGGCCGGCGAGCGTGCCGCCTCCGCCCGCGAACTCCTCGTCCACCACGGACTCGCAGAGGATGTCGCCCGGCAGCCGGGTGCCGGCCTTCCGCAGCGCCATCGCCACCGCGAACTGCGCGGCCAGGCCGCCCTTCATGTCCCAGCTCCCGCGGCCGTGCAGGCGGCCGTTGCGGACGGCGCCCGACCAGGGGCTGCTCTTCCAGGGATCGCGGCCGGCGGGCACCGTATCCATGTGGCCGCTCAGGAGCAGGCTGCGGCCGCGGCCGCGTCCCGGCAACCGCGCGACGAGGTTGTGGCGTCCCGCGTAGCGGCGGTCGCGCCGCACGTAGCGGTGGCGGGAGCGGTTGAGGAACCCGGTGTCGTACAGCTCCACGTCCAGTCGGTAGCGCTTCAAGGCGTCGCGCAGCACCTTCTGCGCCGGGGTCTCGTGCCCGTCGGGCGGCACCGCCACCGAGTCCACGCGGACGAGCGCGCGCGTGAGGGCGACGATCTCCGTCGCGAGCGGGCGCAGCAACCGCCGGGCGTCGCGCACGGGGGCCGCGGGCGACGCCCTCATTCCCGGTCCCGCATCTTTGCGGCGTACGCCTGGAACAGCTCGCGGACCTCGCGGAAGCCACCGACGGCCACCAGCGCGGAGACGAGCGCGAACGAGCCGACGGAGGCGTAGAACACGATCGCCCACAGGACCAGCCAGCTCATGCCGCGCCTCGCGCGGCGGCCGGGCCGGCGCGTCCGGGCCGGAGCAGCGAGCCGGCGACCAGACCGAGCAGCGCCAGTCCCCAGCTCAGGTTGCCGGCGGCGCCCACGCTCAGGTCGATGCCCGGGATGAGATAGGCCAGCGAGGCGGCGGCGCCGAGGACGAAGCAGGCGTAGGCGCCGAGGGCGGACGCGCGCCGCCAGTACAGGCCGAGGACGATGGCGAGCAGCGTCGGCGCCATGAACAGGTTCGCGGTGACCTGCAGGTAGAAATACGCCGGACCGGGGACGTGGTACACGAGGCTCCACACCAGGATGAACGCGGTGAGGGCGACGATCGTGACCCGCGTCAGCCGCAGCTTGCCCTGCTCCGAGAGCTCGCGTCCGAGAAGCGGGCTGACGACGTCCTGCGAGATGACCGCGCTCCAGCCCAGGAAGTACCCGGCGTAGGTCGACACCGACGCCGCGAGCATCCCGGCCATGACGAGACCGATCCATCCGCTGGGGATCAGGCCCGCCACCATCCACGGCATCGCGACCATCCCGATCTCCTCGCGCAGCGCCCGCGCGCGCTGCGCATGAGGCTCGGAGCGCTCGGCCTCGGCCAGCGCCTCCAGCCGCTCCACGCGGGGCAGCAGCGCTTCGAGCCGTCCCTCCTCGAGCAGCGGCCGGAAGCCGGTGGCCAGCTCGGCGTCCACGCGGGCCATCTCCGCGGCCGGCGTCTCTCCGGGACGAGACTCCGCCGCGGGCACCGGGCCGGCGAAGAACGCGAGGGCGGCGATGCCCCACGCCATGGGGATGACGGCCCGTCCGAGGAAGAGGACGCTCGTGAGCGTGAAGACCTTCCGGCCGGTGGCCGCGTCGCGGGCCGAGAAGGCCCGCATGGCCGTGGATTGCCAGACGGTCATGAAGGCCAGCCAGAGCAGCACCTGCCACAGGACGAAAGCGGGGCCGACGCCGAGGTCGGCGAAGGGATCGAGCCCGCGGCCGTGCATGTGCTCGCGCACGGCCCCCGTCATCCCCGACCAGCCGATGCGCGACAGACAGGCGGCGGTGACGATCAGCGTGCCCGCCGCGAGCAGGACGTACTGCAGGTAGTTCGTGACCATGAGCGACAGCATGCCCCCGAGCGCGGTGTAGGCGAGCGCGATGAGGAGCAGGACCGCCATCGTCCCCGCCACGTACCGCGGCGGGATCCCGGCCGTGATCGTCAGGAAGCGCGCTTCGATGATCGGGAAGATCCCGAGGTTGAGCGAGCCGCCGAACGCCATCATCAGTCCCGCGAGCACCCGGACGCGCCGGCTGTAGCGGCGCTCGAGGTACTCGGGCACCGTCATCACCTGCATCTCGCGCAGCGGCGTGATCACGAAGCCGGTGCGCCCGACGGCGAAGCAGACCACGATCGTGATGAGGCCGACGACGAACGCCGAGAAGCCGGCCAGGAACCCGAACTGCGCCTGGTACATGTACGTGATGATGCCGATCTCGGTGGACACGAGCGACGCCGTCCCTACGTAGACGCCCATGCCGCGGTTGGCCACGAGGTAGTCCTCGATCCGCCCGACGTACCGTCGGGTGCGGAGCCCGATCCACACCGTGGCCGCCAGGGACGCCAGGGTGATGACCCAGTCGACCAGGCCGAAGTGCATGGTGTTCCCCGATCAGCCGTGCGCGCCCGGCGGCCGGTCGCTCGCCCACACCCACCCGCAAAGGAGGACGCACAGTGCCGACGCGGCGAGGCCCAGCGTAATCGACCGCGGCCGATAGACGAACTCCACGACGTGTCTCCCCGCGGGCACCGGCACCGCGCGGAAGACGATGTTCGCCCGAAGGACGGGAGCGGGGCGTCCGTCGACGGTCGCGCGCCAGCCCGGGTCATGGCCGTCGAGCAGCACGACGTTGCCGTCGTCGCTGAGCGTCGCCTCCAGCCGGACCCGGTCCGGCCGTCTCTCCTGGAGCCGGCAAGCGCCGGTGAACTCCGGACGCGGCGCGCGAGCGGGCCCGCCGGGCAGGATCAGCTCGCGAGTCGGATCGAATCCGGGCTCGGCCACCGTCCGCAGGCCGTCGGCGCCGTCGTCGGCCCGGACGCCACCCACCGCGAAGAAGCGGGGCAACGGCTCGGGGACGCGGTAGAACCGCACCGGTTGGGGAAACAGCGTCCGGAAGCTCGTCACGGGAATGAGGTCCTCGAACCCCCGCTGGTGCAGCGCCTCCACCCATCCGACTCCCGCCATGCGCAACAGCCTCAGATGCGTCGGCGTTCCCTCGACGTCGCGCAGGAAGCGCTCGAGGCGCACGCGCTCCGGCGGGTGCAGTCCCAGCAGGTCGAAGTCGAAGCTGGTCTCGATGTCGAAGGCCCCCATCAGCGACGGCTGGCCGTAGTCGCGCAGCGCCAGCGCGAAGGCGAGCGCCGGCGACGCTCCCGGAGGCAGGGCGGCGAGCGTCGGGCCGTCCGCGCCAAGGTGCTGGCGCGTCTTCAGCGGGAACTGGACGTAGTCGTAGACGTACCCGCGGGCGAGCCGCACGTCGGGACCGGCCTCGAGCAGCCGCGGGCGGCCGGTGTAGAGCTGCGACGGGGCGGTGGGGTTGATGGCGCGGTGGGCGAGCGCGGTGTCGGCGATGGCCAGCACGGCGACGAGCCCGGCCGCGAGCCGCCGCCGTCCCGCCGCCGCCTCGCCGATCGAGAGCACGACGAGGACCAGGACGATGCCGCCCATGACGACGGCCGCCGCCACCGCGGCGCGGACGGGAGCGAACGCTTCCCGCGGCGACATCCCCGGCGGGAGCGGCGCGAGCGTGCGTGCGCCCAGCTCCGCCGCGCGCGGGCCCATGAAGACCACGATGGCGGCTCCGGCCGCGACCGCGATCAGCAGCGCGCCGCCGACGGCCAGCCATCCCCGGCGGCCGAGCCCTTCGCGCCACTGCTCGTAGCCCATGCCCGCGAGCAGCGCCCATGCGAGCGCGACCACGATCAGGGCCTTCGACGGGAAGCGAAGGACGACGAGCGGAGGCGCGATCGCGACGCTCAGCGGGTAGAAGGGCGTGTGGCGGCCGAGGGCGAAGAGCGCGGCCGCCACGCCCGCCACGACGAGCGTCCGGCGCAGCGGGCGCGGGCGCCCGGCGAGCGCGGCGGCCACCAGGGCGAGCGCGACCAGGCCGAGGTAGTGCGAGTGCAGGTACGGCTCCCGCGACTCGAACAGCTCCGCCCGGTAGCTCGCGGCGAGGGGCAGCGTGTCCACGAAAGCGGGGAGCACCGCCTCGGCGAGGAGCGCCGGATGGATCGACCAGAAATCGCGGTCGTACGCCGCCCATTGCGGGCGCGCGGAGTGGCGCAAGAGGTCGGCCGCCGGCAGCCACTGCGCGATGGAGAGGCCGAAGGCCACGAGCAGGGCCAGGCCGAACGCGCCCATCGCCGCGCGAGACGAGGGCTCGCCGAGGCGGCGCCGCCGCAGCCGGCGCAAGACGAGGAGGGCCGAGAGCAGGACGGCGAAGACGAAGAGGTCCGGAGATCCCACGAAGACGGCCGCGCCGAGGGCCGCCCCCCAGAGCAGGACGTGGCGCCGCGTCCCCGACGTCAAGGCCGCCTCGCCCGCGGCCAGGCTCCACGGAAGCCAGGCCGCCGCGCCGAGGTGGTTCCAGACGTTCACGAAGGAGAGCAGCGGGCCCGAGGACATGAAGACGGCCGCGGAGACCAGAGCCCCCGCGCGGCCGAAGCCGAGCCGGCGCGCGAGGACGAACGTGCCCGCGCTTCCGAGGAGGACGTGGAGCACCGCATAGACGACGTAGTACCTCCACGGGAAGAGGAGGAGGTTCAGCCAGGTGAGCGGGTAGAGGACCTGGTTGTTCATGTTGGCCCACATCGGCTGGCCGAACGAGCCCCAGGGGCTCCACACCGGCCACGATCCCGAGGCGACGACGCGCACGAAGCTCTCGGCCTGCGCCCACCATTGAAAGAAGATGTCCCGCTCGTAGAACACCCGGCCGCGCAGCACCACGTCCCGGAACAGCCACACGAGGAGCGGGAGGAGGCCGAGCGCGGCGAGCACGTCGGCGCGATGCGGCCGCGGGCGGGACGGTCCCGGCGGCGGATTCACCTCAGAGGTTGCCGCGGCCGATCTCCTCGGCGAGGCGGTCGGTGGCCCGCCACGACAGGGCGAGGATGGTCAGGGTGGGGTTCTTCTCGCTCGCGGTCGTGAACGCGGAGCCGTCCACGACGAGCAGGTTCTTCACCTCGTGCATCTGGTTGAAGCGGTTCAGCGCGGAGCGCTTGGGGTCGTCCCCCATGCGGCACGTGCTGTGCTCGTGGATGGCGGACCCGTTGTTGTCGAGGACGCCGCGCTCGAAGACCACCAGCTCGGCCCCCGCCGCCCGGCAGATCTCCTCGACGGCGTCGTACATGTGGGCGGCCATCTTCTTCTCGTTGTCGCCGATGCGGTAGTCGATCTTCAGCAGCGGAACGCCGTAGCGGTCCGTCCGTTTCTCGTCGACGGTGATCCGGTTGTGGGCATAGGGCAGCACCTCGCCGAAGGGATGGAACTCGAACCACGCCGGGAAGTGGCGCTTGATGCTCTTCTTGAGCGAAGCGCCGAAGCCGGGCAGCGTGTTTGCGAAATGGTTGACGCCGTCGGTGCTGCAGCCGGTGTTCCAGAACTGCGCGCCCCATCCGCGCAGGTAGTCGCGACCGAAGCCGGGACGGTGGTTGAAGCGCGGCATGTACACGTGCTCGCCGCCGATGCCGCGGTCGTTCTGCCACGGCTGGCCGTAGAGGTCGGGGAGGAAGCCCTTCACGTGGATCCGGATCTGCTCGCAGAGGTAGCGCCCGATCACGTCGGAGCCGTTGCCGATGCCGTTGGGGTGGCGCTCCGACTTCGAGTTGAGGAGGATGCGGGTCGAGTCGACGCAGCTCGCCCCGAGCACCACGACCTTCCCCAGGACCTGGCGCTCCTGCCCGGTCCTGCGATCGAAGTACTGCACGCCCCGGGCGAGGCCGCGGTCGTCGACCAGGATGCGCGCGGCCACCGAGTTGGAGCGGATCTCGAGCTTGCCCGTCTGCATCGCGAAGGGCAGCAGGTGGTCGGCGGAGCAGAAGAAGGAGGCCGTGTCGCAGCCGCTCCCGCACTTGCCGCAATAGTGGCAGGCCGGAAAGCCGCGGGTCGGCCGCGTCATGTTCGCCCGCCGGCCGGCCACCATCGGGATTCCGATCCTGGCCGCCGCCCTCCTCAGCAGGTTCTCACCGCAGCGGGGACGCGGCGGCGGCTGGAGGTACTTGCTCCCCGGCAGCACCTCGGAATCGTCGGTGCCGCCGCAGACGCCGATCATCTGCTCGACCTGGTCGTAGTAGGGAGCGACGTCGGCGTAGGAGATCGGCCACGGGATCTCCCAGCCGTCGCGCTCGGCCGACTTGAAGTCCATTTCCGCGTAGCGGAGGCTGACCCGTCCCCACACGTTCGTCTTGCCGCCGTGGCCCCAGACGCGGATGAGCTCGAAGGGCTGGCCTTCCGGCGTGAGGTAGGGCTGCTCCTTGGTGTCGAGGAAGAACTGCGGCGGATGGTCGCCCTTCGACAGGCGCACGCGGGCCTCCCACGGCCGGACGTGGGTCCAGAACGTGGAGCGGTCGAAGCGGTCGCCCGCGTCGAGGAGGACGACCTCGACGCCCTTCCGCGTCAGGTTCCAGGCCGCCATGCCGCCGGCGGCGCCGCTGCCGATCACGATCACGGGATAGACCTTCTGCGGCTCGATGATCTGCATGGGCCGGTGCCTCCGCGACCCGGATGATATAGTTCCCGAACTCGAGAAGGAAAGGGAGTGGGAGAGGTGCTCGTGCCGGGCGCGGGCGCGGCGCAGGGCGCGGCGTGGAACGCCGAGAAGGTGGTCGCGGCCTTCCGCTCACGCTTCGGGACGGACCCCGCCTGGCTCGTGCGCTCGCCCGGCCGCGTCAACCTGATCGGGGAGCACACCGACTACAACGAGGGCTTCGTGCTGCCGATGGCCATCGACCGCGCGGTGTGGATCGCGCTCCGCGTACGGAATGGCCGCGACGTCGTCGCCGCCTCCCTCGACTTCGCCGAGGAGAAAGCCTTCTCTCTCGACGGCCCCCGCCGCGAGGGCAAGGGCTGGTGGGAATACCTGAAGGGCACCGCGTGGGCGCTCGGGGAGGCGGGCCATCGCCTCGTCGGATGGGAGGGCGTCCTCGCCGGCGACGTCCCCATCGGCGCCGGTCTTTCCTCCTCCGCCGCGCTCGAGATGGCCGCCGCCCGCGCCTTCACCGCGGTCTCGGGCCTGCCGTGGGACCCGGTGGAGATGGCGAGGCTCGCGCGGCGGGCCGAGAACGAGTGGGTGGGCGTCGGCTGTGGAATCATGGACCCGCTCATCATCGGGGCCGGCCGCGAGGGCCACGCGACGCTCATCGACTGCCGCTCGCTGGAGATGCGGCCCGCCCCGCTCCCGGGGGGGACGGTGGTGGCCGTGCTCGACACCTCCACCCGGCGGGAGCTCACCGGCTCCGCCTACAACGAGCGGCGCGCGCAGTGCGAGGAGGCGGCGCGGGCCCTCGGCGTGAAGGCCCTCCGCGACGTGACGTCATCGGACCTGGAAGCGCGGGGGAGGGCGCTGAGCGGCGCCGGGCGCCGCCGGGCCCGCCACATCGTGACCGAGAACGCCCGCACGCTGGAAGCGGCGGAGGCGATGAGGGCCGGCGACGCCCGACGGCTCGGGCGATTGATGAACGAGAGCCACGCCAGCATGCGCGACGACTTCGAGATCTCGACCCCCGCCCTCGACGCGATGGTGGAGTGCGCGCAGTCCACCGGCGGATGCTACGGCGCGCGCATGACGGGGGGCGGCTTTGGCGGCTGCGTCGTCGCCCTCGTCGACGAGGCCCCGGCCCGCGCCTTTCTCGACGCGGTCGGCCGGAGCTACCACGAGCGGACCCGCCTCACGTCCAGCCTCTACCTGTGCCGACCCGAATCCGGCGTCTCCATGGTCCGGCTGGGCGCCGAATGAGGGCCCGGGTGGCGATCGTCCTTCTGTGCTGCGCGAGCGCTCGCGCGAGCGCAGAGACGGGGTACGGGCCGCTTCTGGCCGCGCCCGCCGGCGTCGCCGAAGACTTCGAGGCGCGCGCGGCCGACCTCGTGTCCCGGATGACGGTGGACGAGAAGGTCTCGCAGCTCATGAACGACGCGCCCGCGATCCCCCGCCTGGGCATCCCGGCCTACGAGTGGTGGAACGAGTGCCTGCACGGCGTGGCCCGGGCGGGCGCGGCGACGGTGTTCCCCCAGGCGATCGGCATGGCGGCGTCGTTCGACAGGGCGCTGATGCGCGAGGTGGCCTCCGCCATCAGCGACGAGGCCCGCGCGAAGCACCACGAGTTCGCCCGCCGGGGCCAGCATGGCCGCTATCAGGGCCTGACCTTCTGGTCGCCGAACATCAACATCTTCCGCGACCCTCGCTGGGGACGCGGCCAGGAGACGTACGGCGAGGACCCGTACCTCACCGCGCGCATGGGCGTCGAGTTCGTCAAGGGGCTGCAGGGCGACGATCCCCGTTACCTGAAGGTGGCCGCGACCGCGAAGCACTTCGCCGTGCACAGCGGCCCCGAGCCCGACCGCCACCACTTCGACGCGCGCCCCCGCGAGCGGGATCTCTTCGAGACGTACCTGCCCGCGTTCCGCGCCCTGGTCCAGGAGGGCGGGGTCGCCTCGGTCATGGGCGCGTACAACCGGGTCGACGGCGAATCCGCCTCGGCGAGCCCGCGGCTGCTCCGCGACATCCTGCGGCGGGACTGGGGCTTCGACGGCTACGTCGTCTCCGACTGCGGCGCGATCGACGACATCTACAAGGGCCACAAGATCGTGCCGACGCCGGAGGCGGCGGCCGCGCTCGGCGTCCGCGCGGGCTGCGATCTCGAGTGCGGGTCGACCTATCGTTCCCTGACGTCCGCGCTCGCCCAGCGACGGATCGGCGAGAAAGACGTCGACACCGCCGTCCGGCGGCTGATGCGGGCGCGCTTGAGGCTCGGGATGTTCGATCCGCCCGAGCGCGTGCCCTACGCGCGGATCCCGTACTCGACGAATCAATCCGAAGAGCATGACCGGCTCGCGCGGCGCATGGCGCAGGAGTCGATCGTGCTGCTCAAGAACGACGGCGTCCTGCCGCTCTCCCCCGACGTGAAGACGATCGCGGTCGTCGGCCCGAACGCCGACGAGGTGATGACGCTGCTCGGGAACTACTACGGCACGCCGGCGAAGCCGGTGACGGTGCGGGCGGGAATACGAAACGCCGCCGGACCGGGAACGAGGGTGCTCTACGCTCGCGGCGCCGACCTCGTCGAAGGCCGGCCGGACCCGCGCGCCGTCCCCGCCATCGACTCGGCGTTCCTGCGGGCCGGCGCGGGCGACGCTCCCGCCGGGCTCCGCGGCGAGTACTTCCGGGGCCGCGAGCCGCAGGGAACGCCGCTGCTGGAGCGCGTCGACCCGACGGTCGATTTCCGCTGGGACCGCGGGTCGCCCACTTCGGACCTGGTGGCCCGGGGCGAGCTGCCGCCCGACCGCGCGCTCCCCGACGACGACTTCTCGGTGCGCTGGACCGGGCAGCTCCGGCCGCCCGTCTCGGGCCGCTACGAGCTGACCGTCACCGGCGACGACGGCTTCCGCCTCGACGTCGACGGCCGCCGCGTCATCGACGAGTGGACCACGACCTCACGGGCGCGTGCGAAGAGCGTGTCTCTCGACCTGGAGGCCGGCCGGGCATACGACGTGCGTCTCGAGTACTTCGAGGCCAACCGCGACGCCGAGATCCGCCTCGGCTGGCGGCGGCCGGGCGCGAAGGATCCGTTCGACGAGGCGCTCGAGGCCGCCCGCGCCGCGGACGTCGTGGTGTTCGTGGGCGGCCTCACCGGAGACGTCGAGGGCGAGGAGATGCGCGTCTCGTATCCGGGATTTGCCGGTGGAGATCGGACCGGGATCGGGCTGCCGGCGACGCAGGACCGGCTGCTGCGGGCGCTCCACGCCACCGGCAAGCCGGTGGTTCTCGTGCTGACGACCGGCTCGGCCATCGCCGTGGAGTGGGCGCAGCGGAGCGTGCCGGCGATCGTGGTGGGCTGGTACCCCGGACAGCAGGGTGGCAACGCGGTCGCCGACGTGCTCTTCGGCAAGGTGAACCCGTCGGGCCGCCTTCCGGTCACGTTCTACAGGTCCGTCGACCAGCTTCCGCCCTTCGCCGATTACGACATGAAGGGCAGGACGTATCGGTACTTCGAGGGGGAGCCGCTCTACCCGTTCGGCCACGGCCTCTCCTACACGCGCTTCGCGTATTCCGATCTGCGGATCGGGAAGGCGGTCGTGGGCCCGCGCGAGTCCGTGGAGGTGTCGGTGAGCGTGAAGAACACGGGACCGCGGGCGGGGGACGAGGTCGTCCAGCTCTACGCGCGCGCGGTCGCGCCGAAGCTGCCGATGCCGCTGAAGGAGCTCCGCGGATTCGAGCGCGTTTCGCTGAAGCCGGGGGAGCAGCGCCGCGTGGCGTTCCGGCTCACGCCCGCCGCGGACTTCTCGCACTTCGACGTGACGAGCAAGGACTTCGTCGTGGACCCGGGCGAGTACGAGATCCAGATCGGCGCGTCGAGCCGCGACATCCGGCTCACCAGCCGCGTGCGGGCGCAATAAGGAGGTCGGATGCTGAGACATGCCGTTCTCGCCCTGCCTCTGGTCCTGCTCGCCGCCGGGCCCGCCGATCGCCCGCTCTACAAGGACCCGTCGCAGCCGGTGGAGCGGCGCGTCGCCGACCTCCTCGGCCGCATGACCCTCGAGGAGAAGGTCGCCCAGACCCTGGCGGTGTGGAAGCGCAAGGAGCGCATCACCGACGAAGAAGGGCGGTTCGCGCCGGCCAGGGCGGCCGAGGTGCTCGGCAACGGCATCGGGCAGATCGCGCGGCCCAGCGAGCTGCGGGACCGGCCGAAGCGCATCGTGCTCGGCCCGCGCGAGAACGCGGTCTTCGTCAACGCGGTGCAGAAGTGGCTCGTCGAGAGCACGCGCCTCGGCATTCCCGCGTTGACGCACGAGGAGGCGCTCCACGGCCTCGCCGCGCCGAAGGGAACGAGCTTCCCCGTTCCCATCGCGCTCGCGAGCAGCTGGGACCCCGCGCTCGTCGAGAGGGTGATGAGCGTCGCCGCTCTCGAGGCGCGCGCCCGCGGCACCCACGAGGTGCTCTCGCCCGTGGTCGATCTCGCCCGCGACCCGCGATGGGGCCGCACGGAGGAGACCTACGGCGAAGACCCGTATCTCGTCTCGCGCATGGGCGTGGCGGCGATCCGGGGTTATCAGGGGACCGGCCCGGCGCTGGCCCGGGACAAGGTCTTCGCCACCGCGAAGCACTTCGCGGTCCACGGCTCCCACGAAGGCGGCATCAACACCGCGCCGGGGAGCTTCTCCGAGCGGCTCGTGCGCGACCAGTATCTCTTCCCCTTCGAAGCCGCGATCACGGAAGCCGGCGTGATGGCCGTGATGCCGTCCTACAACGAGATCGACGGCGTCCCCTCTCACAAGAACCGTTGGCTCATCGACCGCGTGCTGCGCCAGGAATGGGGATTCCAGGGCATGGTCGTCTCGGACTACTTCGCGATCGAGCAGCTCGTGAGCCGCCACGGCGTCGCCGCCGACCTCGCCGACGCGGCCCGTCAGGCGCTGGCGGCGGGGGTCGACATCGAGCTTCCCGATCCCCAGGCCTACGAGAAGCTCGTCGAGCTCGTCCGGTCGGGCCGCGTCTCCGAAGCGGCGCTGGACCGCAGCGTGGCCCGCCTGTTGCGCGCGAAGTTCCTGGCCGGGCTCTTCGAGGACCCGTACGCGGACCCCGAGCGCGCCGAGCAGGTCAGCAACACGTCCGAGCACCAGGCGCTCGCGCTCGAAGCCGCGCGGCGGTCGATCACGCTCCTCAAGAACGACGGGGGGGTGCTTCCCCTCGACCGCACGAAGGTCCGCACGATCGCCGTCGTGGGGCCCAATGCCAAGGGGGTCCGGCTCGGCGGCTACTCCAGCGATCCCGGCCGCGGCGTGGACGTCCTTCAGGGAATCCGCGACAAGGCCGGCGCCGCGGTGCGCGTGCTCCACGCCGAGGGCGTCCGCATCACCGAGCACGAGGCGAACTGGACGGCGGACAAGGTGGTCTTCGGCGACCCCGCCTTGAATCGGCGGCGGATCGCGGAGGCGGTGGCGGTCGCTCGGCAGGCGGACGTTGCCGTCGTCGTCGTGGGCACCAACGAGTCCACCTCCCGCGAGGCGTGGTCGGACCAGCACCTGGGCGACGTGGCCGACCTCGGTCTCACGTCGCAGCAGGACGAGCTGGTGGACGCCGTCCGCGCCACCGGCAAGCCGGTCGTGGTCGTCCTCATCAATGGGCGGCCACTGGCGGTGACGCGGATCGCGGAGACCATCCCCGCCATCCTCGAGGGCTTCTACCTCGGGCAGGAGGGAGGCACCGCCGTCGCCGAGGTCCTCTTCGGAGACGTCAACCCGGGCGGGAAGCTCCCGATCTCGTTTCCGCGCCACGTCGGCCAGCTCCCCGTCTACTACGACCGCAAGCCCACGTCCTTCCGGCCGTACCTCGACATGACGCGCGAGCCGCTGTTCCCCTTCGGCTACGGCCTGAGCTACACGAGCTTCAAGCTGGACAACGTCAAGGTCGATCCGCCGAAGATCGGCCCCGCCGGCAAGGCGACGGTGACGGTCGACGTGACCAACACCGGCGCGCGTCCCGGTGACGAGGTCGTGCAGCTCTACGTCCATGACCGGGTCGCGTCGGTGACGCGGCCGGTCAAGGAGCTGCGGGGCTTCGAGCGCGTTGGCCTGGCCCCCGGAGAGAAGAAGACGGTCCGCTTCACGCTCGGCCCGGAGGCCTTGCGGTTCACGGACGAGAACATGGCCCGCGTCGTGGAGCCCGGGCTCTTCGACGTCATGCTCGGGACCAGCTCGACGAGCCTGGCGACCGTCCCCCTCGAGGTCGTCGGGAACTGATCGAAGACGGACGTATGATTCCGACGGAAGAGCAATGAGGTGTCTGCAGGTCGCCGCCGCCGGCGGCGCGCCGCGCCTGGGCCTGCTCGAAGGTCCGCGGGTCCGTGTGCTCGCGAAGCCCCACGACGGCGTGGCGACCACGCTCGATCTGCTGCGGGCGGTGGACGAGCGCGGCGTCGCGTCCTCTTCGTGGACCCGCGCCGCGGAATCGGCGGGCGCGTTCGAGGACGTCGGCTGGTCGGATCTGGCCGCGGGACGGCTGCCGCTCAAGCTCACCCTGCCGCTGACGCCGCCCGAGGTGTGGGGCGCGGGGGTCACCTACCGACGCAGCGCCGACTTCCGCGAGGAAGGCTCCGGCATCTACGACAAGGTCTACGCTGCGGACCGCCCCGAGCTGTTCTTCAAGGCCTCGGCGGCGCGGTGCGCCGGGCCCGGCGAGCCGATCGGCCGCCGGCGCGACTCCTCGTTCACCGCGAGCGAGCCCGAGGTGGCGGTGGTGGTGGGCCGGCGCGGCGCGATCCTCGGCTTCACGCTCGCCAACGACGTCTCGGCCTGGGACATCGAGCGCGAGAACCCGCTCTACCTGCCGCAGTCCAAGATCTACCGCGGCTGCTTCGCGTTCGGCCCGGTGATCGTGACGCCGGACGAGGTGGAGGACCCCTATGCCCTCGAGGTGCGTTGCCGCGTCGAGCGTGGCGGCCGCGAGGTGTTCGCGGGGTCGGCGAGCACGTCCCAGCTGAAGCGGCGCTTCCCCGAGCTCGTCCAGTGGCTGCTGCGCTCCAACGACGTCCCCGCCGGCACCGTCCTCTCGACGGGCACCGGGATCATCCAGCCCCTGGGGTCGGGACTCGAAGAGGGTGACGTGGTGACGATCAGCTGCCCGCAGATCGGCGACCTGCGCAACCCGGTGCTTGTCGTCTAGTGCCGTTCCAACTTGATGGATCTACGATGATCTCGAAGATTGGAGTTGGGACGCAGCATCGACACTCGTGCCAAGCTCGGTGCGAAAAGTTGGAACGGCACTAGGGGGCGCATGAAGGACAGCGCGCCATCGCTCGACCGCGTCCTCGACTCCGGCGACGAGAGCCTCTTCGCCGTCACCGCCTCGCAGCCGGGGCCCGCCGGAAGCCTGCCCTTGAAGCCCGCCGACCTCCTCGACCGGCCGAGCGGGGACGTGTTCGGCTGGTCGCAGGACGTGGGGATGGGCTGGTCACCCGCCGAGCTGGGGCGCCCCGAGGTGCTCATCCTGAGCACGCTGGGCGGGATCCGGAACCCCGACGGCACGCCGCTGGCGCTGGGCTATCACACCGGACACTGGGAGGTGGGCCTGCTGGTGCAGGCCGCGGCGGAGGAGCTTCGTGCCCTGGGCGCGATCCCCTTCGCGGCCTTCTGCACCGACCCGTGCGACGGCCGCACGCAAGGGACGAGCGGCATGCTCGACAGCCTCGCCTATCGCAACGACGCCGCCATGGTCCTGCGGCGCCTCGTGCGCTCGCTGCCCACGCGGAAGGCGGTCATGGGAGTGGCGACCTGCGACAAGGGCCTTCCCGCGATGACGATGGCGCTGGCCGCTTGCCGATCGCTGCCCGCGGTCGTGGTGCCGGGCGGCGTGACGCTGCCCGCGAGCGACGGCGAGGACGCGGGGAAGGCGCAGACGGTGGGGGCGCGGTTCGCGCACGGCCGCATCACGCTGGAGCAGGCGGCGGAGATCGGCTGCCGCGCCTGCGCGTCGCCGGGCGGAGGATGCCAGTTCCTCGGGACCGCGGCCACCGCCCAGGTGATCGCGGAAGCCCTCGGCCTCGCGCTGCCGCACACCGCCCTCGCGCCCTCCGGCCAGGCGATCTGGAAGGACGGCGCTCGGCGCTCGGCGCGGGCCGTCCTGCGCCAGATGGCGTTGGGCCTGGCCGCGCGCGACGTGGTCACCGGAGGCGCCGTCCACAACGCCCTGGCCGCCTTCGCCGCGTTCGGCGGCTCGACGAACTTCCTGCTGCACCTGCCCGCCATCGCTCACGCCGCCGGCCTCCCGCCGCCGACGTTCGCGGAATGGAAGAGCGTCCACGCGCGCGTCCCGCGGCTCGTCGACGCGCTCCCCAACGGCCCCCATCCCACCGTGCGGGTGTTCCTGGCCGGCGGCGTGCCGGAGGTCATGCTGCACCTCAGGGAGCTCGGGCTCCTCGACCTGTCGGCGCGGGCGGCCACGGGAGAGACGCTGGGCGACACCCTCGAGTGGTGGGAGCGGTCGGCCCGCCGCCGCCGTTTGCGCGAGAGACTCCGCGAGACCGAGGGCGTCGACGCCGCCGACGTCATCATGACCCCGGAGGCGGCCCGGCGCCGTGGCCTCACGAGCACCGTGAGCTTCCTCGGCGGCAACCTCGCGCCCCAGGGCGCGCTCGTGAAGAGCACCGCGATCGACCGTGCGCTGGTCGGTCCGGACGGCGTCTACCGCCACCTCGGCCCGGCCCACGTGTTCACGAGCGAGCGCGCGGCCATCGCCGCCCTCAAGGGTCAGGGAGGCGAGCGCGTGAAGCCCGGCGAGGTGCTGGTGCTCGCGGGCCTCGGGCCGCGCGGCGCGGGGATGCAGGAGGTCTATCAGGTCACGGCCGCGCTGCGTTATCTCGACCTCGCCAAGGACGTGGCGCTCGTGACCGATGCGCGCTTCTCGGGCGTGTCGACCGGACCCTGCATCGGTCACGTCGCTCCCGAAGCGCTGGCGGGCGGGCCCATCGGCCGCCTCCGCGACGGGGACCTCGTGCGCGTCGTCATCGATACGCGCCGCCTCGAAGGCTCGATCGACTTCGTTCGCGCCGCATCGGACGGGACGATCGTCCCCGCGGACGAGGAGCTGGGCGCGCGCACGCCGCATCCGGGTCTGGCCGCCGATCCCGACCTGCCGGCCGACACGCGGCTCTGGGCGGCGCTCCAGGAAGCGAGCGGCGGCCCGTGGGCGGGCGCGGTCTACGACGTGGACCGCATCGTGCGTCTCCTCGAAGCCGGCCGCCGGGTGCTCGGCGACAGCTAGCGCGAAGGCAATCGGCCACCGCTGCGAGCGGAGCGGGATTCACTTCCGCGAAGCGAGCGGGGGTTCAAGGGGGTGCGCCGCTAGCACCCCATTGCTTCAATGCAGGATAAAGCGCCTGGAAGCGCCGGTACGGCTCCTCGTAGGCGCGGTGGCTCTCGGGCCGCGGGCGCTCCGGCGGGAGCCGCTTCAGCGTGGCGCGCGCGGCGTCGGCGAGGTCGGCGAAGGCCCCGACGCCCACCGCGGCCAGCAGCGCCGCCCCGAAGGCCGGTCCCTCCTCGCGGTTCACGCGCACGACGGGCAGGCCGTACACCTCGGACTGGATCCGGCGGATGAATGGGCTCTTCGCTCCCCCGCCGGTGAGGAGGAGATGCTCCATGGGCAGGCCGAGGCCGCGCAGGATCGACAGCGAGTCGCGCAAGCCGAAGCAGATCCCCTCGACGACGGCGCGGCTGAGGTGCGCGCGGTCGTGGGCCAGACTGAGGCCGGCGAAGGCGCCGCGGGCCGACGCGTCACGGTGGGGCGTGCGCTCGCCCTGCAGGTAGGGGAGGAAGGTCACGCCGCCCGCGCCGATGGGGGCCTTCTCCGCTTCCTTGTCGAGGACGAGGTTCGCGTCCCGGCGCCCCCTCAGCTCCCTCGCCATCACGTCGTGGTACCACGCGAAGGCTCCGCCCGCGGAGAGCATCACCCCCATGACGTACCAGGTGCGGGGCGCGACGTGGCAGAACGTGTGCGCGCGCAGGCTCGGGTCCACGCGGGGCTCGTCGGTGGGAGCGAGGACCGTGCCCGACGTGCCCCAGCTCGCCACCGCGTCGCCCGGCGAGACCACGCCGACGCCGGCGGCCCCGCACGCGTTGTCCGCCCCGCCCCCCACGACCGGCGTCCCCGCGGCGAGGCCGGTGAGACGCGCGGCGGCGGCACCGACCCGGCCCAGCACCTCCGACGATTCGCCGAGCTCCGGGAGGAGGCTCGCCGGGAGGCCGACCGCGCTCATGATCTCCGTGCTCCAGCGCCGGCGGGCCGTGTCGTACATCAGCGTGCCCGACGCGTCGGAGGGCTCGCCGGCGAGCGCGCCCGTGAGCCGATAGCGGATGTAGTCCTTGGCGAGGACGACCTTGTCCAGGCGGGCGAAGCTCTCCGGCTCGTGCGAGCGCAGCCAGAGCACCTTGGGCAGCGTGAAGCCTTCGAGGGCGGCGTTGGCCACCCACTCCCGCAGCCTGTCTTCTCCGACGCGTGCCGTGATCTCGCGGCACTCGGTGGTGGTGCGCCCGTCGCACCAGAGGAGCGCCGGGCGGATCACCGACCCGCGCGCGTCGAGGAAGACGGAGGAATGCATCTGCCCCGAGAGGCCGACCGCGGCGACGCGCACTCCCTTGGCGGCCCGCGTCGCGCGGCGCACCGAGGCGGTGGCCGCGGTCCACCAGGCCTGCGGCCGCTGCTCCGCCCATCCCGGGCGCGGCGTCGACAGCGTGAGCGGCCTCGTGGCGGACGATCTCACCGTCCCGCGCGCGTCGATCACCACCGCCTTGACGCCGCTCGTGCCGATGTCGAGGCCGAGGAAGCCGTCGTCCTTCGTCATCGTGAGGCGGCCTCGAGCCGGTAGTGGCGCTCCGGGGATTCCCGCAGCCGTGCCGCCGCTTCTTCCGGCGTCAGGTCGCGCTGCGACTCGGCGGTCAGCTCATAGCCGACGACGAACTTCCGCACCGTGGCCGAGCGCAGCAGGGGAGGGTGATACGAGGCGTGGAGCCGCCAGTAGGGATGCTCGGAGCCGTCGGTCGGCCGCGCGTGCCAGCCCATCGAGTAGGGGAAGGAGCTGCGGAAGAGGTTGTCGTAGCGCACGTTCAGCCGCGCGAGCACCTCGGCCAGCGCGGCGCGCTCCTCGGAGGAGAGCCCCGTCAGGTCCGCGACCTTCCGGCGGGGAAGGACCATCGTCTCGAACGGCCACACGGCCCAGAACGGCACCAGCACCACCCAGTGCTCGTTGGCGCACACGATGCGCGCGCCGTCCGCCAGCTCGCGGGCGAGGCAGTCGCCGAGGAGGTCGGAGCCGGTCGTCTCGAAGTGACGGCGCTGGCCGGCGAGGCGGCGGGCGGCGAGGGTGGGGACGTGGCCGGTGGCCCAGACCTGGCCGTGCGGATGCGGGTTGCTGCAGCCCATCATCTCGCCCTTGTTCTCGAAGACCTGCACGTGGGCGATATCGTCCCTCGCCCCGAGCCGCGCCGACTCGTCGGCCCACGCGTCCACCACCAGCTTGATCTCGGCCGCCGACATGAGGGCCAGCGTCAGATCGTGGCGGGGGGAGAAGCACAGGACACGGCACCGTCCGCGGGCCGGACGAGCGACGAGGACGCGGTCGTTCTCGTCGGCCGGCGGCGCGGAGGGGACCAGGGCCGGGAAGTCGTTGTCGAACGCGAAGGTCGACGTGTACGCGGGGTTGTGCGCGCCGTTCGCGCGGGTGTTGCCGGGGCAGAGGTAGCAGGCCGGATCGTAGCGCGGCAGGCTTTCTTCCGGCGCCGATTCGACCCGTCCCTGCCACGGCCTCTGCAGGCGCCCCGGCGAGCACAGCACCCACTCGTCGAGCAGCGGGTTGTAGCGGCGGTGCGCACCCGTCGGGAGGCTCATGGCCGGCGCCGGCGCGGACTATACATCGTTTGCCAGGCCAGCAAGGCCGCGCCGAGCGCGCGCCAGAGCTGGGGCCGCGGCGGCTTCGGCACGCGCGCCGTGACCGTCACTTCGGAGGCGCCGCGGGGAACCCAGACGCCGGTCAGGGCGCCGTAGGACGGAAAGACGCCCGCCCGCTGCGTCCGGCCGTCGCTCATGCGCGCCTTCGCCTGCAGCGTCTCGGCGTAGTTCATGGCGAAGGTCAGCGGGCAGTCCGCCGGCGTCGAGACACGGGCGATCGCAATCGTCGTGCCCCCGGGCGTCTCGACACCGTCCACTCGAGCCGCGGCACAGCGGGCGTCGACCGCACCGGGGAGCGCGGCGCCGATCACCATCGGGTCGGCGTCGACCAGCCAGACCGCGCGGCGCGCCTGGCGGGCGAGGTCCTCGCGCAACGAAACCAGCTCGTGGCCGAGGGCGGCGAACGATTCGGCGTGGATCAGGCGTGCGGCGAACCACGCCGGCCCCGCGGTGTCGATCAGCGGGCGGACCGCTCCCGACTCGTCGAGCCGGGCGGCCACGTCGTAGAGCTGGAACAGGGCGCGGGACGAGGGCTTCTCCGGCGGGAACCGCAGGAGGAGGGAGTTGGCCTGGTAGGCCTGCCCGCGAGTGGCGCACATCAGCTCGACGAGACGCCTTTGCGGGAAGTAGTAGCCGTCGAGGCTGGACAGCCCGGTCGCGACGGCCGTGTTCGACAGCAGCTCGGGCCATTCGAAGGACGCGCTCACGCGCACCAGCGGTGAGCCGACCGCCGGCTGCGCTCGGCGCGCTTCGTCGCCGATGCGGTGCGCTCGCGCGAGCAGCGCATCGCCGTCGGGGAACGCGTCGAACGAGATCGCGCGCTCCCGGAATGCCGCGAGCCCTCCCGCGGCGAGCATCAGGAAGACGGCGCCGGCGGGAATCGCGGCCAGCCGGCCCCCGCGCCGCGGGCGGAAGGCCCTGGCCGCCGCCAGCGTCCACCCGGCCAGCTCACGGAGCAGCGCCGGCACCAGGTAGATCACCGCCGCTCCGAAGCCGGCCAGCGCGGGGCGGAGCCGCGGCCGATCCTGCTCCAAGACGACGCCGGCCAGGGCCAGGATCGGCAGAACGAACAAGGCCGGCAGGAACGCGCGCGTGGGGACGCGGAAGCTGCCGAGCGGGGGAAGCAAAAGGAGCAGCGCATCGGAGAACGGATGCGTGTTCATGCTGAAGAGCAGCGCCCCGGCCGCGCTCGCGCCGAGGCCCAGGGCCAGAGGTCGGGCGCGACTCCAGGGAACGAGGGCGAGGAGCAGCAGCATCGGGCCGACCGGGTTGTTGATCTCGTGGTGCAGGATCTGGGGCTGGCTCGGCCGGAGGACGTCGCGCGCCCAGAGAAGCGAGGTCAGCCAGTCGAGGGGCTGGCCGGTCACGTAGCTGTAGGTGATGCTCATGCCGCGCATCGCTCGCAGCGAGTCGGTCCCGAAGGCGTGCGCGAGGACCCCCCACAGCTCGGGCAGCGCGAGGAGGGCCGCGCTCGAGACGGCGGCGGCGGGCAGCACGAGGTCACGCACCCGGCGGCCGAGCGCCCACCAGGTTCCGGCCAGGATCGGCCCCCCGAAGACCACGCCGTAGACGACCATCTGGTGGCCGGTGAACAGCACGCCTCCGGTCATGGCGGCGGCGGCCACGAGCACCAGCGTGGTCGTCGCCGTTCCCGTGGCGGCGGCGACGACGAGGGTGAACGCCGCGACGAAGGGGAGCATCCCGGTCACCAGCGTCTGATGGCCCGCGCCGATCTTCCAGCCGAGGACAGGCGCGAACCCGCACGCCCACGTGCCGGCGAGACGAAGCAGGAGCCCCAGGCGCGCCTCACGCCCCGACCATGCGGTGGCGAGGCCGGCGGCGGCGCGTACGCCGAGGAACGCGATCAGGGCCTGGAGGAGGAAGGTCGTGAGGTCGAGGATCGCCGTGGGGGACAAGCCGCACCGCGCGAGCACACCGAGGACAGGAAAGGGACCCACCGCGTCGCGCACCTTCATCCCTCCGAGAAGGTCCGCGCGATAGGCCAGGCGTGACCATTCGCCCTTTTCCTCGACGAGGGTCTGGAGGAGGACGAGGAGGTTGGCGAACCCGTCGTGACCGGAGACGGCGCGCGGCCAGCGCCAGCCGATGAGGAGCCAGGTGAGCGGCACGATGGCGAGGGTTGTGGCCAGCATCACAAGATCGTCTCGTTCCTGCCTCAGCCGGCTCACGGGGGGAGTCTAGCCGACGGAACTTGGCCGAAGTGGAAATCGTCCTTACGGGTATAGGGACACGGTGATGCGATCATCACTTTCTCCGTTCGGAGCGCTGCTCGCCGAGATTCGCGAGAATCCGGCGCTCACCGGTCGCGCGCGCGGCGCTGGCCGCATGGCGTCGTCCGCGATCGGGGGTGCCGCGCCCGAGCCGGACCTGCGCATGGAGACGGGCGTGGTGAGCGCTCCGCGGCGCTCGGCGCCGGGGATCGCACGCGTGCCGTGGCCGGCGTCGCTGCTGCTCCATGCCGCGCTGGTCGTCACCGTCGTCGTGGTGCCGTTGCTGAGGTCCGAGGCGCTGCCCACGCCGGCCCCGGAGACGCGCGCGTTCTTCGTCGCGCCGGCTTCCCCCGCCGTGCCGTTGCCGCCGCCGCCACCCGCGGCCCGACCGGCGCTGGCTGCTCGATCCGCTCCCCGTCCCCGCGTCCCGGCCACTCCGTCCGCGGCACCGAGCTTCACCGCTTCGGTCGACGTGCCGGATCAGGTCATCGACCAGACCACCGATGCCGATCTGGCCGCGCCGGTCGATGCTCCGCGGGGTGACATTGGCGCACGAGGGGTAGCAGGGGGCGTGCCCGGGGGCGTCGTCGGGGGCGTGGTGGGGAGCGTCACCGTACCTCCCGCCCCGATCGTGCCCGTGCGAGTCGGCGGCGCGATCAAGGAGCCGAGGAAGATCCGGCACGTGAGCCCGATCTACCCGGGGCTCGCGGTGGCGGCGCACGTGCACGGCAACGTGATCCTGGAGTGCCTGGTCAGCCCGCAGGGCGCCGTCACGGACGTGAAGCTCGTGCGCGGCATCCCGCTCCTCAACGCCTCCGCGATCGACGCCGTGAGGCAATGGACCTACACCCCGACGCTGAAGGACGGGGTGCCCGTGCCCGTGCTGCTGACGGTCACCGTGACGTTCCAGTTGTCGTAGCTCGTCCGCCAATCCGTAGCCCGCTGCTATAGAATGCCGGCGCCAACCACTGCTCAGGAGGGCGCCCATGCAGATCGTCCGTCAACCGAAGCTGTACGACGCGATCGTGGTCGGCTCCGGTGCGGCCGGGGGCATGACGGCGCTGGTGCTGTGCCAGGCGGGGGCCAAGGTGCTGATGCTCGAGGCGGGCGCCAACTTCGACACCGCCCGCGACTCGAAGATGTTCCAGTGGCCCTACGAGGCCCCGCTGCGTGGCGGCAGCACGCCCCAGAAGCCCTTCGGCTGGTTCGACGCCTCGTACGGGGGGTGGACGGTGGACGGGGAGCCGTACACGACGGCCCGCGGCTCCGACTTCCTCTGGTGGCGCTCGCGCATGCTCGGTGGCCGCACCAACCACTGGGGCCGGATCTCCCTGCGCATGGGCCCGTACGACTTCAAGCCGCGGAGCCGCGACGGACTGGGGCTCGACTGGCCGATGACCTACGAGGACGTCGCGCCCTACTACGACAAGGTCGAGAGCCTCATCGGCGTGTTCGGCACGAAGGAAGGGCTGGAGAACACGCCCGACGGCGTGTTCCTGCCCCCGCCCGCCCCGCGCTGCTACGAGCTGCTCGTCAAGCAGGCCTGCGACACGCTGCACATCCCCTGCGTCCCCAGCCGGCTGTCGATCATCACGCAGAACCACAACGGGCGGCCGGCCTGCCACTACTGCGGCCAGTGCGGCCGCTCCTGCGCCACGGGCTCGAACTTCTCGTCGCCGACGGTGCTGCTGCCGCCCGCTCTCAAGACCGGGAACCTCGAGATCCGCACCGACGCGATGTGCCGCGAAGTGCTGACCGACAACGAGGGCAAGGCGACGGGCGTCTCGTACGTGGACCGCAAGACGCGGCAGGAGGTGCAGGCCCGGGCGAGGGTCGTGGTCCTGTGCGCCAGCGCGTGCGAGTCGGCCCGCCTGCTCCTCAACTCGCGCTCGAGCCGGTTCCCGAACGGGCTCGCGAACTCGAGCGGACTCGTGGGCAAGTACCTCATGGACACCGTGGGCGTCAGCGTGGGGGGATTCTTCCCCGCCCTCATGGATCGCCCCGCCCACAACGAGGACGGCGTCGGCGGGATGCACCTCTACATGCCGTGGTGGAACTATCAGAAGAAGATGCCATTCCCCCGTGGCTATCACATCGAGGTATGGGGCGGGCGCGGGATGCCCGGCGCCGGCATCTTCTCGGGCGCCCACCGCATCATGGGCGGGGGCTACGGAACCGACCTGAAGAAGAAGTATCGCCAGATGTACGGCGCCTTCGTCGGCTTCTCGGGGCGCGGCGAGATGATCCCCAACGACGACTGCTACTGCGAGATCGACCCCGACGTGGTGGATCAGTGGGGGATTCCGGTGCTGCGGTTCCATTGGAAGTGGGCCGAAGCGGAGATTCTCCAGGCCCGGCACATGCAGGAGACCTTCTGGGAGCTCATCGAGACGATGGGCGGCCAGGTGTGGCGCCCCGAGCTTCCCTTGAAGGACTGGGGGATCAAGAAGGGCGGCGAGATCATCCACGAGGTCGGGACCACGGCCATGGGCGACGACCCGAACGCTTCCGTCCTCAACCAGTTCTGCCAGTCGTGGGACGTGAAGAACCTGTTCGTGACCGACGGCGGCTGCTTCGCCTCCAACGCCGACAAGAACCCGACGCTCAGCATCATGGCCGTCGCGTGGCGCGCGTCGGACTACATCGCGGACGAGATCAAGAAGAGGAACCTCTAACGGAGGCGCCATGAGCGACACTCCCGACGTCAAGAAGGGCGTCTCCCGCCGTATGGCCCTGAAGGTGCTGGGCAGCCTGCCCGCCGCGATCACGGCCGCGCCCGCGGTCGTGGCCGCCGCCCCGCCCGCCGGGCCGCCGTCGCCCGCGAACACGCTCTCGCCCGCCCCCGGCATGCCCGCGCCCCCGCCGGTGGCGGCGGCCAAGGGCGCCTACGTGCCGAGGTTCTTCAGCGAGGAAGAGTGGAAGACGGCGGGCGTGCTGGCCGACATGATCATTCCGAGGGACGAGCGTTCCGGCAGCGCCACCGACGCGCACACCGTCGAGTACATCGACGAGTACGCGGCGTATTGGGGCGGGTGGGTCCAGGCGCGGCTCCGCGGCGGCCTGATGTGGCTCGACCGCGAGTGCGGCCAGCGCTTCGAGAAGCCCTTCGTCGATTGCACCGTGGAGCAACGCCGCCAGGTGCTGGACCTCATCGCCTATCCGCCGAAGGACGAGCCGACCCGCCGGCCGGACGTCGGACCGCGCGAGTCGCCGGCGCAGGTCGGAGCCGCCGGCGTCGGCCACCCCGAGAAGGAGCCGCCTCCGCCGCCCACTCCGACTGCGCAGACGGGGATGACGGGGCCACCGACGGTGGTGCCGCTCGAGGAGCCGGAGAAGCACGCCACCGCGTACTCCGCCGGGATCGCGTTCTTCACGCTCTTCCGGGACCTGACCGCCACCGCGTTCTTCACGAGCGAGATCGGGATCAAGGACCTCGCGTTCATGGGCAACCAGCCCTACGACTGGAAGGGCTGCCCGCCGGAGGTCGTGGCGTCGCTGGGGCTGAAGAAGACCTAGCGCGCGCCGAGGAGCAGGTCGATCACGAGCTGGTCGAGGTGCTCGTACGCCAGGCCGCGGCGGGCGAGCCCGTCCACATCGAAGGTCGCGTCCTTGAGCTGCTTGCCCTTCTCGCGGCTGTACGGGCCGAGGCCGTCCCCGTTGCTCGCGCCGACCTCCTTCAGCAAGGCCTGGATCTCCTTGTCCGCGCCGAAGCGCCGGGCCTTGTCCTTGAAGATGTTGTAGGTCCGCATGCTGCCGTAGGCAAAGGCCCACACGCCGGCTTCGTCCTCCGTCCGGTAGGCATGCGAGTCGAAGTGCCTCGGCCCCTCGTAGCCCGACTCCTCGAGCAGCTTCACCAGGAAGAACATGCCCTTCAGGCTCTCGCTGCCGAAGCGCAGGTCCTGGTCGTAGCGGCCGGGCTTCTGGTCGTTGAGGTCGATGTGGAAGAGCTTCCCCGCGTCGATCGCCTGCGCGATCCCGTGGTGGACGTTGAGCCCGCTCATCTGCTCGTGGGCGACCTCCGGGTTGACCCCTACCATCTCCGGATGGTCCAGCGTCTCGATGAAGGCCAGCATGTGGCCCGTGGTGGGCAGGTAGAGGTCGCTCCGCGGCTCGTTGGGCTTGGCCTCCAGCGCGAAGCGGAGGTCGTACTTCTGGTCGCGGACGTACTCGCAGAGGAAGTTGACGCAATCGCGGTAGCGTTTGATGGCCTCGCGCGCGTCGCGGCAGGCGTCGGCCTCCACGCCCTCCCGGCCCCCCCACATGACGTAGATCCTCGCGCCCAGCTCGACGCCGAGGTCGATCGAGCGCATCGTCTTCTGGACGGCGAAGGCGCGGACCTTGGGGTCGTTGGCGGTGAAGGCGCCGTCCTTGAAGACGGGGTGGCCGAAGAGGTTCGTGGTGGCCATCGGCACCTGCATGCCGTGGTCCGAGAGCGCGGACTTGAACTCGCGCACGATCCGGTCGCGCTCGCCGGCGCTGGCTCCGAACGGTACGAGGTCGTTGTCGTGCAGGTTGACGCCGTAGGCGCCCAGCTGCGACAGCATCTTCACGATGTAGGTCGGGGCCATGGGCTCGCGTACGGGCTCCCCGAACGGGTCGCGCCCGGGGTTGCCCACCGTCCACAGGCCGAAGGTGAACTTGTCGGACTTCTTGGGGGCGTAGGCATCTAGCATGGCGACCTCTCGCGGTTTGATCCCGACTATACCTCCGGATGGGCCGTCGCGGTGCCTCGGCCGGCGGCGTCTTTTCCTAGAATGAGTGGATGAAGCAAGTTCTCCTGTTCTTCCTCAGCGTCCTGGCGGCCCCCATGGCCCTCGCCGACGTGAGCGTGCGGGACCACGGAGCCGCCGGGAACGGCGTGACCGATGACACCGTGGCCGTCCAGACCGCGAGTGCGGCCGCGGTGGCGGCGAATCAGGCACTGCTCTTCCCGCCCGGCACCTACCGGATCGCCACCACCACGACCGTCCTCGCCTACGCGCGTTTCGCCAAGGGCGCGCTCCTCAGCCCCGGCTCGGGAGTGGTCTTCACGCTGAGGGGCGGGCTCGAGGCCGGCCCCTATCAAGTCTTCACCACGGGAGCCGGCACCTTCAAGATCGCGTCGGCCGACGCGCGGGTATCGCTCTTCCTCCCGCGGTGGTTCGGCGCCACGGGCGATGGCGCGCACGACGACACGGCCGCTCTTCAAGCGACGGCCGACCTGATCGCCTCCAGCACGCCCAGCTACGGGGGACTCATCGGCCTGACCATGGGCTCGTACAAGATCACCTCCACCCTCCGGCTCTCTCCCCCCGGCTACTCGATCGGGACGGGGATCGTCGGCACCAACTCGGAAGCGGTGCGCATCCAGTGGTACGGCGGCGATGCTCCGGCCATCGTTCTGGACGGCAGGACGAGAGGGCTGCGTCTCGAGAACTTCACCCTCGAGAACGTCGGCCGCCCGGGCCTCGGGGTCGGGATCCGCTTCGGCGGCGACGTGATCGGCACGAACCACTCGCGCGGTGCGCTCGAGCGGGTTCGCGTCAGCGGCTTCAACGAGGGCATTGCGATCGGGGACACCGCCCGGCACGCCGCCTCGGAGATGACGTTCCGCGAGATTCTCGTCGACCACTGCGACACCGGGATCGTGGTGCGCGACAACCAGAGCGTCAACCTGGAGTTCAGCCAGCTCGGACTCTCCTACAACACGGTCGGATTGCTTGGGCTCGGGGGAAGCGGTGTGCATGTCATCGGCGGTGACGGCAACTGGCGCGCCTCGGCGACCATTCGAGACAACCGCGTCAACAACACGGCGGCGGCAGACAAGCGCGCGATCCGGATCCACGCGGCCGGCAACTTCACCATCGACAACAACGACCTCTGGGAGGGCCACATCGCGCTCCGGACCACCTCCCCGGCAAACCCTGGCGGCTACACGAACCTCCTGCTGACGAACAACCAGGTCTTCGGGGACGTGCTGCTGGAGAATGTCGACGATCCCTCCGCGGTCACGAGGCTGACCAGCATCGGGAACAGCGGCGGAGCGAACGGCGTCTCGCGAAACTGGCCGGATCAATTCTCGGTCCTGCTTGTGCCCCAGGGGGGAGGCCGCTGACGCGGAACGATTCCACTCGACTTGACCGGTGCCGGAACGCGGGTATAGCCTCGGGAAAATGAGCCAACGAATCCGGGTCATGACGATGGCGGGCCTTTTCCTGGCCGGGGCCGCTGGAGCGGCAACGGCGGCCGACACCTACAAGCCGAGCGAGGAGACCCTCGCCCTCTACAAGGCCAAGTGCCAGCAGTGCCACATGGCCGACGGCAATTCCCCCCTGGAGCCGCTGAACTTCGCCGACGCCAAGTGGACGCACGGCGACAAGGTCGAGGACATCGCCAAGATCATCTCCGAGGGCGCGCCGGGGACGGCGATGCTCCCGTTCAAGAGCCAGCTCACGCCCGAGGAGATCCAGGCCCTGGCCCGCTACGTCCGCTCGTTCGACAAGACGCCCATCAAGGAGGTCAGGCCGTCGGGCACCGCGAAGAAGGCCAAGCCCGCGACCACGAAGACGACGAAGTCCGACAAGGGGGAGTAGGACCATGGCGGTCAAGAGCTTCGAGCCCAAGTTCATGAAGGTGGGGGTGCTCACGGCGGCCCTCCAGGAGCTGACGCCGCGCGCGGTGCGGGACCCCGACCCCGACCGCGCGATCGAGGAATGGCTCGCGTTCGCGCGCGAGCTGGACGCGGGCTACATCCAGCTCTCGGCCGCGCTGCATCCCACCGAGACCGACGTGCCGCCGGAGGCGATGCTGGACCCGGTGGCCAACACCCTCGACCTCCGCAAGCCCTTCGACAAGGACCGCGCCCGGAGGGTCCAGGCCGCGCTGAAGGAGTACCGGGTCGGCATCTCCGACATCGGCTACTTCGACAACATGCTCCACCACGACCCCGCGATCCGGAAGAAGAAGCACGACTTCATGATGCGGGTCTTCGACACCGCGGCGATGCTCGGAGTCGACGCCGTGTGCGGCTTCGTGGGCCGCAACCAGCAGCGCAGCATGGACCAGAACCTGGAGGACTTCCGCGAGTGGTTCGTGCCCCTGCTGAAGGAGGCGAAGTCCCGCGGCCTGACGTACCGGGTCGAGCAGTGTCCGATGCCGGGCTGGACCACGTCCGACAACTTCCACAACAACATCGCGTACACGCCGGGGACGTGGATCGCGCTCCACCGCATCTGCGACAAGGCGGGCGTGGGCGACCAGCTCCGGATCCATTACGACCCTTCGCACGCGATCCTGATGGGCCAGGACACGCGATCGCTCTTCCAGTACCTGAAGGACACCGGCTACAACTTCCTCATCGGCGGCTTCCACGTGAAGGGGCAGGTCGTCGACGCCAAGGGCGTCTCCGCCTGGGGCTACGGCGGGCAGACCGTGGAGCGCGGCGACTGGAAGGGCGGCAAGCCTTCGGACAACCCGGCCGACCAGGTCAACGCGTGGAAGAAGCAGACCGTGCTCGCCGAGCACGAGCTGCCCGGCACCGCGAAGCACGACCCGCTGGGCTACCTGCAGAATCGCACGGTGGACTGGCTCGACCACCAGCTCGCCGCCCGCGAGCTGCTCAAGCTCGACGTGGCCAACACCTATCTCATCGTGGAGCACGAGTACCCGCCGGCCCGCGTCCAGGACAAGGAGAGGCTGAAGCCGATCCTGAAGGGCTCGATCGCCTTCACCCGAAAGATCGACGAGGCCGCGGCCTGCATGTACGCGCTCCACCACGAGGTGCTGCCCGCGCAGGGGATCCCCGTGCAGGGCCGGGGCCGGGAGGCGTACCGCAGCTAGCCGTGCGCGACGTTCGCATCGGCGCGGCGCAGTTCGAGCATCGCGACGGCGACAAGGCCTACAACCTCGCCCGCATCGACGACCTCGCGGGCCGGGCGGCGCGGCAGGGAGCCGAGATCGTCAGCTTCCACGAATGCTCGATCACCGGCTACACGTTCCTGCGCCGGCTGGACCGCCCGGCGCTCGGCCGAATGGCGGAGCCGGTGCCGGGCGGGCCGTCCACGTCGTCCCTGATCGAGATCGCGCGCAAGCACGGTGTCGTCGTGATGGCCGGCCTCATCGAGGCGGAAGGGGACCGGCTCCACAAGACCTACGTCACCGTCGGGCCGGAGGGCTTTCTCACTCGCTTCCGCAAGCTTCATCCATTCATCCACCCCGCCATCGTTCCCGGCGAGGCGTACCACGTGGCCGAGCTGCGCGGGATGCGTGCGGGCTTCCTCGTCTGCTACGACTGCAACCTGCCCGAGAACGTCCGGGCCACGACGCTCCTGGGCGCGGAGGTGATCTTCGCGCCCCACGTCACCGGCGGCACGCCCTCCGAGATGCCGGGCCGCGGCGTGATCGATCCGGCGCTCTGGGCGGCGCGCGAGCGCGATCCCGAAGCGCTGCGGCGCGAGTTCGACGGGCCGAAGGCGCGCGCCTGGCTGATGCGCTGGCTGCCCGCGCGGGCGTGGGAGAACGGCGTCTACATGGTCTTCTCGAACGCGGTCGGTCGCGACGACGACACGATCAAGCCCGGCCTGGCCATGGTCCTCGACCCCTTCGGTGAGGTGCAGGCCGAGAGCCGGGCCCTGGGCGACGACGTCGTGGTGACGGAGCTGAAGGCGGACAAGCTGGAGCGCGCCCCCGGCCGCCGCTACCTGCGCGCGCGACGGCCCGAGCTGTACGGCAAGCTCGTCGAGCCGCATCCCGCGGGCCAGCGGGGGGTCACGGAGCCGGGCTGGAAGGTGGACCCTGCGTAGCCGCCAATAGCAACTCGTTCTGGAATGAGTTCGGTCGGCGCTCGACGAGTGGTATAGTCTCCGGCTTCACCAGACACGAGCGAGGTTCGAAGATGCCTACCGCAACCATGAAGGCCCCGTTCTACGGCCACGTCCGGCAATACCACAGCATCAAGAAGGAGCTGGACGAGGCGATCCAGAAGGTGCTGGAGAGCAACCAGTACGTGATGGGCCCGGCCCTGAAGCAGTTCGAGCAGGACCTGGCGCGCTACTTCGGCATGAAGCACGCCGTCGGGCTGAACTCCGGCACCGACGCGCTCTGGCTCGTGTTCATGGCGCTCGGCATCCAGCCGGGCGACGAGATCATCACCAACGCCAACACGTTCTTCGCCACCGCCGAGGCGATCTGGATCGCCCGGGCGAAGGCGGTCTTCGTGGACTGCGACCCGAAGACGAGCAATATCGATCCCGCGAAGATCGAGGCCGCCATCACGCCGAAGACCAAGGCCATCGTGCCCGTCCATCTCTACGGGCTGTGCGCCGACATGAAGGCCATCCGCGAGATCGCCCGCAAGCGGAAGCTGTTCGTGGTGGAGGACAACGCCCAGGGCATCGACGGCCACGGGCCGGGCTGGAAGCAGGGGGAGCTGAGCGACGCCGTGTGCACCAGCTTCATCATCCAGAAGAACCTGGGCACGTTCGGAGACGGGGGAGCCGTCGTCACCAACCGCGACGACGTCGACGCCACCGTCCGCAGGCTCCGCAACCACGGCTCGACCGTGCGCTCGGTCCACAGCATGGGCTACAACAGCCGTCTCGACGACATTCACGCCGCCGTCCTGAGCGTCAAGCTGCGCCACATCA